>Ga0209066_10000016_pt1 | contig 227127 bp, 212 predicted proteins | sample All_14_2_FD_187198 | JGI IMG/M metagenome (GOLD analysis project Ga0209066, IMG submission 187198) | Freshwater microbial communities in response to fracking from Pennsylvania, USA - Allegheny Zone_MetaG_DW_15 (SPAdes) (version 2) ...
GCACACGAAATCAGGTGCTTGCGCCGCCCGTTCACGCGCCAGATCGGCCAGTGTGTTCATTGCCCACGCGCCATTTGCGGCATAGGCCTGCTGGTGCGGGGCAGGGGTGGTGCTTGGAACAAGCGGGCGCATGAACGAGAACAACAAAATGCCTTGGGACTGGCTGCCGATTCCCGCCCCGCACCAGCAGGCCTATGCCGCAAATGGCGCGTGGGCAATGAACACACTGGCCGATCTGGCGCGTGAACGGGCGGCGCAAGCACCTGATTTCGTGTGCTTCATCGATGGCGAGGGGCAATACACTTTCGCCCAAGTGCTGGAGCAGGCCGAGGCTTTGGCTGCGGCGCTGCACGGACGGGGCTTGCGCGCCGGAGACGTGATTGCGTTCCAGGTGCCCAACTGGCGCGAGGCGGCGGTGATCAATCTGGCGGCGGTGATTGGCGGCATGATCGTCAACCCCATCGTGCCGATCTACCGCGATGCCGAAATGCTGATGATGCTGGGCGATTGCCGGGCCAAGGCGATCTTCGTGCCGCAGGTGTGGCGCAAGCTCGATTATGCCGCGATGGCCATGCGGTGCCGCGATGCCCTGCCCGATCTGGCCCATGTGTTCACCGTGCGCGGGGAAGCGCTGGACGATTTTGCTGCACTTGTTGCGGCAGGGAAATGTGCAGCATTTGCCGCACCCGCAGTCGATCCGATGGGCGTGAAGATGGTGCTCTATACATCGGGCACCACCGGGCGGCCCAAAGGCGTGCTGCACAGCCATTGCACCCTGACGCGCATCGTGGCCGAAAGCGGGCGGCACTGGGGGCTGGCCGAAGGTGAGACGACGCTGATGCCATCGCCGGTCACGCACGTGTCGGGCTATGCCAACGGGCTGGAAGCGCCATTCATCTGCGGCATCCGGTCGGTGCTGATGGAGGCGTGGAGCGCCGCAGAGGCGCTGGCGCTGATCGAGCAGCACCAGTGCGTGGGCACGGTTGCAGCAACGCCTTTTCTGGTGGAACTGGCAGCGGCGGCACGAGCGGCGGGCACGGGCCTGCCAAGCTTCCGCTTCTTTGCCTGCGGTGGTGCCGCGGTTCCGGCAGACCTCATCCCGGCAGCCAATGCGGCATTCGAAAACGCCCGCGCTTTCCGCGTGTTCGGCGCGTCCGAAGTGCCGCTGGTCACGTTTGGCTGGCCGCAGGATGAGCACCTTGCCGCGACGACGGATGGCGCAGTGGTCGATTACCAAGTGCGCATCGTTGACCATGACGACGCGCCGCTACCCGCAGGGCAGGAAGGCGAAATACTCGCCCGTGGCCCCGCAATGCTGCTGGGCTATGCCGACGCCGCCCAAACCGCCGAAGCCATCACCCCCGATGGCTTCTTCCGCACCGGAGACCTCGGCGTGCTGACCGCAGATGGCGCGCTGACCATCACCGGCCGCAAGAAAGACCTGATCATTCGCGGCGGCGAAAACATCTCCGCCAAGGAAATCGAGGACGTGCTTCACAGTCATCCTGCGGTGCGCGAAGCCGCCGTCATCGCCATGCCGCACGAGCGCTTGGGCGAAGGCGTCTGCGCCTATGTCATCCTGTGCGGCGATGCTGACGCTGCTGCACTGGCCGCCCATGTCGGCGCATCGGGCATGGCCAAACAGAAAATCCCCGAACGTTTCGAATTCGTGGAAGACTTCCCCCGCACTGCCAGCGGCAAAGTGCGCAAGGACTTGCTGCGCGCTATGGTGCGCGATGTGTTGCACACCTGACCGGAGCAGGCCGAGGAACATAATCCCGCGTCGGGAATTTTCTGCTTGTCGACCGTTACGAAAGTGCGGCGATGAACAGGGAGACGCAGATGTCCGGATTGGTGCACGAAATCGCTGCGGCTGCGGACATGATCACGCCTTCGGGCGAACACAATATTCTCATGCTGCGCCACCACCTCAATGAAGCGTTTCTGTTCAGCGAGGAACTCGGCATGAAAATGACGGCCAGCGATCTTTGCCGAATGTTGAGGTTGCTGGAGGACTGAAGGCGGTTCGTCCAAGCCTTCCAGCTTCTGATCCTCAACTGTCCAGATCAACCCTCCCCCATTGCCTTCGCCACCGCCGCGTTGATCTCCTCACGCATCGGATTGCGGCGCAAGGTCAACCCGCCGTTCACTTGCAGGTTTTCGCCGGTCATGAAGCATTCGTCGCTGGCGAGGAACACCACGGCTGCCGCCACATCTTCCGACGTGCCCCAGCGGCCCAGCGGGTAGGAATTGCGGAAGCTTTCGAACAGGCCAGGCACCTGCTTGGCGTCTGCGTTCATCGGGGTGTCGGTCAGGCCGGGCGAGATCGAGTTGGCGCGGATGCCCTCGTGGCCGAATTCATGCGCGATGCAGCGCACGATGTGGTCGGTCCCGGCCTTGGTGCCCATGTAGATGGCGTGGTCGTTCAGCATGATCGTGGCGGTGGCCGAACTGATCGTGATGAGCGCGCCGCCATTGCCGCCGTGCGACTTTGCCATCGTGCGGACCATCGCCTGAAAGAACTGATGCGGGCCAACCAGTTGCAGCGCGGTCATCGCGTCCAGCTCTGCGCGGGTGACTTCAAGGAAGGGCTTGAGCAGGCCCCATCCGGTGGCGTTGATGGCAATGTCCACGCCGCCCATCTTTGCCACTGCCGTATCGGCAAGCGCGTTGACGCTGCCTTCATCGGTAATGTCGCAAGGCGCCCAATGGCAGCCGGTGGTTTGCGCAAAGTCCTGCAACACCGCTTCCTTGCGGCCGGCTACCAGCACTTGCGCGCCCTCTGCCATCAGCCGCTGGGCAATCACCTGCCCCATGTTGCCTTCGCTGCTGGCCCCCAGCACAATGGCTTTTCTGCCTTCGAGACGCTGCATAGTTCTTGCTCCCAAACCGGTTTTGCTCCCACCGGTTTTGGCAGGGCTACCACCAGCCACGCCTTGCCGTTTCCTGTTCAAAAGGGGAGTGGCTTGGCTGCGGCGCGCGCTTCAAGGATGCTGTAACGGAATCTGAACGGGATAGAGGAGCCAAGCGCATGGATCTGGGACTCAAAGGCAAGAAGGTGATCCTCACCGGCGGCAGCCGTGGCATTGGCCGCGCCACCGTGGAAATCCTTGCCGCAGAAGGCGCGGACATCGCGTTCTGCTCGCGCAATGCCGATCAGGTGGCCGAAACCGCCGCCAGCCTCTCGGCGCACGGCGGCAAAGTGTTCGGCTCCGCATTCGATATGGACGCAGGCCACGAAGCCTACCGCGCATGGCTGGCCAAGGCCGCCGAAGACCTTGGCGGCTGCGATATTTTCATCCCGATGATCTCCACCAGCGGATCGGGCCAGACCGGCGATTGGCAAAAGGGCCTCGATCACGACATCATGGGTTCGGTGGTCGGCGTGGAAGTGCTTGAGCCGTTCCTTGAAAAGTCTGCAGATGGCTCCATCATCATCACCGCGTCCACCGCAGGGCTGGAAACCTTCATCGTGCCGCAGGGCTATAATGCGCTCAAGGGCGCGCTGATCGTCTATGCAGGCCAGCTCAGCCAGGCGCTGGGGGCCAAGGGCATCCGCGTGAACACTGTCTCACCCGGCCCGATCAAGTTTACCGGCGGCAACTGGGACGTGATCGAAACCGCTGTGCCGGAACTCTACAAGTCGGTCGAAGCAGGCTTTGCGCTGGGCCGCTTTGGCGGGCCGGAAGAAGTGGCCAAGGCCGTGGTGTTCCTTGCCAGCCCGGCATCGTCTTACACCACCGGCACCAATTTGGTGGTCGATGGCGGCTTCACCAAGCGCGTGCAGTTCTGAAGCCATGAGCATCGGCGCACGGGCAATCCAGCACATTGGGGTGTCCGTGCCCGATCTGGAAAAGGCGCGGCACTTCTATCTCGATCTGCTGGGCGCGGTAGAAGTGGGGCCGCCGCTGGAATGGCGGGACAATCCGTTCATCGATGCGGTGGTGGGGCTGGAGGGCAGTGCGGCGCGGCAGTTCATGTGCCGATTGGGCAATGCGCATATCGAAGTGTTCGAATATTCCGCACCAGAACCGCAACGGCAGCATGGCGATCGCCCTGTAAACCATCATGGTTACACGCACTTTGCGGTGCAGGTTGAGGATATTCAGGCCTGCTACCAGCGCCTGCTTGCCGCTGGAATCCGCGTCCACGCACCGCCTTCGATGGCTGGCATTACCATTGATGGCGATGGCAATAAGCGCGGCTATGCCGCCACTTATGCGCGTGACTTCTTTGGCAATGCCTTTGAAATCATGGAGATATACGACGATCCGCAGATTCGCCCGGTCTGGCGCGCGGGTGAGGGCGTGGTGCTGCCGGATTGATTGCAGGGTCTGAGTAACAACATCCCGTTCGTGTCGAGCGACGTCGAGACACCAAAATCCCAGCAGTGGTGCGTGGTGTCTCGACGTCGCTCGACACGAACGGACTCAGACACGTTTTCAGTGCCGCACCATCGCCCCGCCATCCACCCACACGCCGTGGCCGGACATGAAGCGCGCATCGTCGCTGCACAGAAACGCGATCACATCGGCAATGTCAGCGGGTTGGCCAAGGCGGCGCAGGGCGGCCTTGTTCTCCCAGAACGTGCGGAATTCGGGCATGTCTGAAAACGCAGGTGCGGTCATCGGCGTGGCAATGGCACCGGGTTGCACGCAGTTCACCGTCACCCCGAGCGGCCCCAGTTCCGCCGCCACCGATTTGGTCAGGCCCAGCACCGCGTGCTTTGACGCGGAATAGGCGCAAAGCCCTTCATCGCCGAAGCTGGATGTGGTCGATCCGATCGTGACGATCCGCCCGTTCCCCGCTGCTTTCAGGTGCGGCACCGCATCACGAATCAGGCGGAACACGGTGACGAGGTTGACCTCTATCACGCGCAGGAAATAGGCATCGTCATGCCCCTCCAGCGGGTGAAACGCGCTGATCCCGGCGCACGGCACCAGCGTATCCAGTCCGCCCATCGCATTCACCGCCGCATCCACAAGCCGTGCATTGGCATCGGGTGCGGTAAGGTCTGCCGCGAAATCCACATCGCCCTGAACGTCGGCGGTAAACACTTGCGCCCCGTCGGCGCGCAGGCGTGCAGCGGTGGCGGCCCCGATACCCGATGCTGCCCCGGTGACCACGGCCCTGCGGCCCGCCAGACGATCAGAGGCCATCGGCGATCTTCAGCACAAGCTTGCCGGTGTTCGCGCCGCTGAACAGGCGCATGAATGCCGGGTAGGCATTTTCCAGCCCCTCCTGCACGTCCTCGTCGATTCGCAGGCGGCCCTGTGCCATCCACTCTGCCATCACCGCACCCCCTTCGGCAAAGCGCGGTGCGTAATCCATGATGAGGTAGCCATAGAGCGTGGCCTGCTGCGCCAAAATCGACCACAGGTTGCGCGCCCCGATCTTGGTTGGCGAGTTATATTCGCTGATCAGCCCGCACAGCACGATTCGCGCGTGCTTGGCCAGGTTCAGCAGCGCGGCGTCCATCACATCGCCGCCCACATTTTCAAACACCACGTCGACACCACCCGGGGCGGCGGCACGAATCTCTGCGGCGAGTTGATCAACCGACTTGTTCTTGTAGTCGATAGCCACGTCGAACCCGTAATCGTCGATCAACCTGCGGCACTTGGCCTCGCCACCGGCAATGCCGATCACGCGCGCGCCCATGATCTTGCCGATCTGGCCCACGGCAGATCCCACAGCGCCCGCCGCGCCCGATACCAGCAGCGTCTCACCGGGCTTGGGCTTGGCCACGTCGGTCAATCCGAAATAGGCCGTCAGGCCCACTGCACCCATAGCAGAAAGGAACCTTGATGGTGATTCCACGTGTGACACATCAACCTTCATGGTGAAGCCACCGGTGCCGTTGACCGAGTAATCCTCAAGTGCATTCAGGCCCATAACCCAGTCACCGACGTTGAAATCAGGCGATTTTGACGCAGCTACCACCCCGATGGTCGATGCCCGCACCGGATCGCCCAGCGGGATGGGCGGCATGTAACTGGGCGCATCGTCCATCCAGCCACGCTGCGCCGGGTCCAGCGAAGCATAGCAGTTGCGCACCACAAAGCCCCCCTCGGGAGCATCTGGAACGGCTTGTTCCACAAAGGAAAAGTCGTCTGACACCGGACTGCCATGAGGGCGGCGGGCCAGCAGGAAGCGGCGGTTCACGGTCATGGCGATCTCTCCGGGTGGTGGTTTGCAACAATGCAACATCGCGCGTTCGGGGCACCTGTAACAAGTCGCAGTTGGTTCCTGCGCCTGTGCAGTGGATGAAAGAGGGGAGCAACGGCCCAACGAGGCTGATGACCTTTTTTAGGGAGGATACCATGAAGACCCCAGCCACGCGGCGGCTGATCGCCGCTGCCCTTGCCACATCCGCACTTGCATTCGCGCTTCCGGCTTTCGCCGCCGAAGCTGACGAGCAGCAGGTCAATGAACCGCAGGCTGACCAGAGCGACGCGGCTCCGCAAGAGACCGGCGCGATCATCGTCACCGCGCGCCGCCGTTCGGAAACGCTGCAGTCCACGCCGGTTGCCATCACGGCGGTGAACACCGCCATGCTCGAAGCCAAGGGCGCGATAAACATCGGCGATCTGCAGGGCGCAGCACCGGGCCTGCTCATTACCCAGCAGAATTCCGGCGCGCAGGCTGCCAACATCTCGATCCGCGGCCTGACTTATGCCGACGTTGAAAAGTCGCAGACGCCAACCGTGGGCGTGGTCGTCGATGGCGTGACCATCGGCACCAACACCGGCCAGTTGCAGGATGCGTTCGACGTGGCGCAGATCGAAGTGCTGCGCGGCCCGCAGGGCACGCTGTTTGGCGCAAACACCATCGGCGGCGTCATCAACATCACCCGGTCAAAGCCGACCAAGGAACCGGGCCTGAAGGCCGAGGCCACCTATGGCCGCTTCAACACGCTGTCGCTCAAAGCCATCGCCAACTACGGCAATGGCGAAAGCTGGGGCCTGAAGGCGTACTATTTCCACAACGAAACCGATGGCTTCTACAACAACGTGGTGCAGGGCAAGAACGGCGGGTGGAGCAAGGGTGACAGCTTTGGCGGCAGTCTGCTGTTCACGCCGGTCGGCACCGGATTCGAAGCACAGTTGACGGTTGAAAAGGTCAATCAGACCTTCGATCCGGTTGTGGCCAACCTTGCCAACAGCAGCGAAGTGTTCTGCGCGTTCGAACCGGCCATCGAATGCAACCGCAACAACACGTCCGATCTTTACACCGTGTTCAGCGCCCCTGCCACCAGCAGCTACAGCGCGCCTAACGCCACGCTGGAACTGAACTACGATCTCGATGCCGTAAAGCTGACCATGATCACCGGCTGGCGCAAGAGCACCGAGGCGCAGACGCAGGACTTCGATGGTTCGTCGGCCGATCTGTACTACGTTGATCGCCGCCAGCACTACGAACAGTGGAGCCAGGAAATCCGCGCGGCGGGCAACCTGTTCGATGGTTTCGACTATGTGGTCGGCGGCTTCTACTTCAAGTCGACGTATGACCTGACGCAGTGGAGCCGCGTGTTCGGCTTCAGCCCCACTGTGGTGCCGACCCTGTTCGATCGCAACGCGCAGCATGTTGAAGGCAAGACCGAAAGCTATGCGTTCTTCGGGGACTTCAACTGGAAGCTGGCAGACACGGTTCGCCTGTCGTTCGGCGGTCGCTGGAGCCATGACAACAAGCAGTTGTTCAACGGCTTTGCCGGCGGCAAGCTGATTGATCCGGACAATGTGGATCGCACGCAGTTTGTGCCTGTCGGCACCGGCAATGCCAACTTCAGCAAGTTCACGCCCAAGGTCGGCCTCGATTGGCGGCCCACCAACGATCTGATGGTCTATGCCTCATGGTCGCGCGGTTATCGCTCGGGTGGTTTCAGCCCGCGCGCTGCCACGGCGGCCACTGCCAGCACGCCGTTCCAGAACGAAACCGTGGATTCCTACGAAGTGGGCCTCAAGCTGGCTGCGTTCGATCGCAAGGTCGAACTCAACCTTGCCGGGTTCGTGTCGGATTACAAGGACATGCAGCAGAACCTGACGCTTCCCGGCGGTCCCACCGGCAACCAGACGGTCACCGGCAACGTCCCCGGCGGCGCGCTGATCAAGGGCATCGAAGTGGACGGCACTTTCCGCGTGACCGACAACTTCAAGCTGACCGGATCGGTCGCGGTAATGGATTCGAAGTTCCGCAACTTCGTGGCCAACGGCGTGTTGGGCACGGCCATTGTGCCCTTCGATTATTCGGCCAACCGTCTGATCTATGCACCGAAGTTCACGGCATCGCTGGGCGCTGAATATACCCAGCCCACCAGCTTTGGCGATATTGCGGCCAACCTCGGCTGGCGCCATATCTCGCCCTATGACCAGCAGCTTTCGGCAGCCTCGCTCACCCCGGTGATGTCGGGCGGCAACGTGACCAAGGTCATCGTCAACGGCAACGATCCGCGCGTGCGCACGACCACGCAGGATCTGGTCGATGCAGCGCTGACTTTCAACTTCGATCTGAACAGCACCAAGGCTTATGTCCGCGTGTTTGGCCGTAACCTGCTGAATGAACAGACCACCACACACGCCTTCACCGTTGCAGGCCTGTGGTCGTTCGGCATGGCGCTTGAACCGCGCACTTATGGCGCAACGATCGGGTTCAAGTACTGAAGCTGACAGGACAATATAACTGATCCACCTTGCCGGGGGGACAGGGCAGGCGCTTCATGCACCCGTCCTGCCCCCCGCCCTTTTTTCAGGAGTTACCGCGCATGGCTCGTCTTTCCGGCAAAATCGCCCTCATCACTGGCGCAGCATCCGTCCCCGGCCTCGGCAGTGCCACCGCCCAGCGGTTTGCCGAAGAAGGTTGCAAGGTCTGGCTGACCGACCGCGATCTGGCAGGGGCCGAAAAGGTGGCCGAAGCCATCCGCGCAGCAGGCGGGCAGGCCAAGGCGATGCTGCATGATGTGACCGATGAAGCGCAGTGGGATGCGGTTTTCGCCGCCATCGAGGCCGAGGACGGCAAGCTCGACGTATGCGTCAACAATGCCGGCATCGCGGTGCTGCGCCCGATTGAGGATATGACCACGGCGGACTGGGCGCTGCAGAACTCGGTCAACCTCGACAGCGTGTTTCAGGGCACGAAGCGCGCGGTGGCGCTGATGCGCAAGACCGGCATCAAAGGTTCGATCATCAACATTTCGTCAGTCGCCGGGCTGATCGGCGTGCCTGCCTGCGGGGCCTATGCGGCGGCCAAAGGCGGCGTGCGCCTGTTTTCAAAGACCATCGCGGTGGAAACCGCCAAGCAGGGCATCCGCGTCAATTCGGTCCACCCCGGCATGATCCTGACCAATATTCAGGGCGTTGCAATGGAAGACAATGCGGCCAATTATGACGCCACGCTGGCGCTTGTGCCGATGGGCTACATGGGCGATCCGCTGGACATCGCGAACATGAACCTGTTCCTGGCGTCTGATGAAAGCCGCTATGTTACGGGCACCGAACTGGTGGTCGATGGCGGGATGACGGCGCTTTAAGCGGGGCTTCCAGCCCACCCCGCTGCGACTAACTTCGCCTTCGGCTCAGTAAGTCTCGCGGCCCTCCCGCCTGCGGGAGGGCTTGGATCTTGCGCTGATTTGCTCCCCTCCCGCAGGCGGGAGGGGTCGGGGGTGGGCTGCAACACAGCACGGCTCAAGCCACCCAACGAATCGCATTCTCCACCAGCCGCCGGTAATGCGGATCGTCATAGGCCGCCTGCCCATCGCCCGGTTGCAGATAGACCAGCCTGCTGTTCAGCGCCTGCTTGGCCCAGCCGACAAGGTTCGATCCCGGCGGATGCTCCCACCCCTCGCGGCTGAACTTCTGCCCTTTCACCGCCAGATCGGCAGACCAGAAATGCTCCCGGTCGAACGTGGCCGATGATCGCAACAGCGGGGTCACGCCCTCTTCAAACACCTGTCCCAGATACAATTCATCGGTCAGCGTAAACCGCTCGGGCAATCCCGCCGTCACCGGATGATCCGCCACCACCGAAATATCGTGCGTCACATCGTGGCAGTACCCGCTATCGGCCACCGCCGCGCCGGCCCGCCTGCCGGGGTGATAGAAAAACTGCCCGCCCAGCCATTCGTGATACGCGCTCCATGTCGGCCACCCGGCCAGCGCATGATGCAGCGCCACCACGCCCTTGCCCTGTTCCAGCAAGGCCTGAAATCCAGACATCAAGTCCGCTTCAGGTTCGATGTAAAGTGGGGGATTCTCTGGTGATTCAAAGTCCAGTCCCGGCATATCGTACAGGACCAGCACATCGAAGCCGCGCATGCCATCGGGGTTCATCAGACGCGCCGCAGCGGGCTGATCCACCATCGTGGCGGAGATCCCGTCCATCGCCTGAAACACCGCGTCAAAGGCGGTGCGGTCAAACGGATGGCCGCGCACGGCAACAAGGCACTGCAACGGCGCGCGATGTTTGATGATCGGCATTAACCCGCAACCTTCACGATAACCTTGCCAATCGCCTTGCCCGAAAGCATCCGATCATAAGCAACCAGCGTATTCTCCAGCCCCAATGTCTCGTCCAGACTCACGCTCAGCGTTCCCGCATCCACCCATGTGCGCAAAGTTGGCAAAAACTCCGCCCCACGATGCAGAAAATCCGGGATGAAGAACCCCTCGATCCGCAACCGCCGCATCAGTACCTGATCGAACCGGGCCGGGCCGGGCAGGGGGGCGTCATGGTCATAAGCCGCCACCATCCCGCACACCGCCACGCGCCCATAATGCGCCATGTTGGGCAGAACGGCATCCAGCATCGGCCCGCCAACATTGTCGAAATAGGCGTGAACCCCGCCGTCGACTTCCGCCAGCCGGGTGGCCACATCCTCGTTTTTGTAGTCAATCGCCAAGTCCACGCCGATCACGTCGCGCAGATAGCGGCACTTGTCCGGCCCGCCCGCAATGCCGATCACCCGCGCGCCCAGATTGCGCCCTACCTGACAGGCCATGCTCCCGGTCGCGCCCGCAGCGGCAGATACCACCAGCCATTCGCCCGGCTGCACCGCCGCCACTTCCTTCACGCCCACCAGCGCGGTCCAAGCGTTCATCCCCAGCGCGCCAAAGTGCTGACGCACATCGGCAAGGCGTTCGTCCACCGCCTCAAGCCCGGCCAGAGCTGACATCACAGTGGCATAATCCGCCCACTGCCCAAACCCGCGCACCAATGTGCCAATCGGAAAGCCTGCGTCCCGGCTCTCGCTCACGCGGCCCAGCACGAGTCCGGCCATCTTCGATCCCAGCGGCAATGGCGGCTGATACCCGTCCGTGCGCGGACTCATCCACATACGGGTGCCGGCGTCCATTGAAAGCCAGCCGACTTTCACCCGCACTTCGCCTTCAGCCAAAGGCGCAAGCATTTCATCCTGCAAACTCAGGGCGTTGGCAAAGTCGGACCCTTGCGGATGGTGGTCCAATTGCCAGAAACGGTTCACGGTCATCGGCACGTCCTCTCATTCAAGGACGTGCCGGTCACACCGGGCAATGGCACCTGTTCAAAGAGTGAGGCGCAAAGCCCTGCGATCAGAAATCGAACCGCAGCGCCGCCGAAATCGTGCGCCCGTTGGCCGCGCGGGCAAAGCCCACCCCGTTGGCCGGAACGGCGGACTGGTTCACTTCGAAAATGCCCAGCGTATCGAACAGGTTCTGCGCGTTCAGCGTCAGCCGCAGGTTATCGGCGGGACGCAACTGTGCAAACGCACTCACCGTGGTGAAGCCGGGCATGACCAACAGGTTCGAATCCTGCGCATAGCTGCTGGTGATCTTCACCACGCTGGCACCTGCGGCCACTTTGCCGAAATCGACCTGCGGCACCGCTATGAACGTCCAGTCGGGCTGGTGGCGCGGTTCCTTGCCAGTCAGCGTCGGGTCCAGCCGGTCGAGCGTGATCTTGCCCTTGGTAAATGTCGCGCCCACCATCATGCTGAAGACGCCGCGCTGCACATTGCCTTCCAGTTCAACACCATCGGCCCTGTATGTGCGGTCGGTGCGGTTGGCCGATCCATTCAACACGTTGTGATCGTCGGCGGTCACGTGGAAAGCCGTGGCGTTTAGTGTCACGCCGCCCATGCGGAATTTGAAGCCGCCTTCGATCTGCTTGACCTTGTCGGCCTTGTCACGGTCAGTTGCCGGTTCGCCGGTGGCGTTGTTGATGACCGGGGTGAACAGGATCTTGTCGGCATTGGCCCGCGCGCCCAGGCTATAGCGCGCAAAGACCGAGAACGGCTCTGCCACGCGATAATTCACGCCCGCCGAATAATTGAGATAGCCGTAGTTGTAGCTGACCGGGGCGGGCCGGTCGAACGGCAGGAAGGCGACGCGCGTTTCGGCGGTGGAGATCACGCCATCGCGGTTGATGTCCATTGACGTCAGCCCGACGCGCCCTTGGCCAAGGTCCGCGCCGACCAGCTGGCCGCGCACGCGCCCGATGTCATACCGCAGGCTGCCGCCAATCGCGATCTTGCCGAAGTGATAGTTCACCGAACCATAGGGCGCGACCACGCGATAATCGACATCGAAGGCGCGGCGGAACAGGCTGCTGGCGCGGCCGAACGAATAGTATCCGTTCAGCGTCTGGTTGACGCCTGCCGCATTGGCAATGTTGACCATCGCGGTTTCGCCGCCGCCATTGGCGTCAATGTTCATCGCGGTGTGCAGCCAAGTGGTGTGCAGCGCCTGCGTTGCCGAATAAAGGCCAGCCGTGGTGGTCAGCTTGCCGCCCGAAAGCTCCCACACCCGCGATGCGCGCAGATCGTTGGTGAAATTGTTCAGGCTGCGCGCGCGCACGTATGACACGAAATAGAGCGCCAGCAGTCCGTTGCCGTTGATCAGGCTGCCACCCGGAATGGCCTGTCCGGCCAGTGGCCCGCTGGCATAGCTGGCGGTTGCGCCCGCGCCCGCTTGCCCTGCGGCAAAGGCCGAGACGGTGTTGGCGCTGTTGGGGAAAGCGCGGTTGAAATCGCCGGTATTGGCGGCATAGCGCGCCCGCTCGGTCACGGTCCAGCCACCCACATCGAACTGTGCTTCAAAGCCGAGCGACTTGGAAACCGCATGCTGCCCGGTATCGAGCGGCAGCGCTGCCAACTGGTTGTTCTGATCCAGCGTGATCACCGGGCCGAGATTGGAAGAAAGCACGGAATCATGGCGCAGATCGAAGCCGGGAAAGCTTTGGTATTCCGGCTTGTCGTTGGTGCCGGTGATGTTGACGAAATAGGGCGCATAGGTGGGCGAACGGTCGTCGAGATACTTAAGGTAGACGCGGACATAGCCGCCGCCTTCGAACTCGCGCGTGACGTTCAGCTTCACCTGCCCACCGCGCCAACCGTCAAAGCCGATGTCGCGCGGGCCTTCGCCCTGCCGGTAAAAGCCGCCGATGTTGAAGCGGGTATTCTTGCCCAGCTTCGCGCCGTAGTTGAAATCAAGGCGTTTTTCGTCAAAATCCAGCCCGGTGGAAACCTGCACGGTGCCGCCTTCCACATCGCCGGTGCGCGATATGAGGTTGATAAGGCCGCCGGGCGAATTGGACGCAAAGGTTGAGGCTGAGCCGCCTCGGATCGTTTCGATCTGGTTGATGGTGAAATCGTTGCGGACATAGACGTCGGTGCCGACATTGAACAGATCGCCGAACTCAAGGACGGGCAGGCCATCTTCCTGAATCTGCATGTATTTCGATCCGCCTGCCGTCAACGGAAGGCCGCGCACGGTGTAGTTGTTATTGCCCTCGCCAATGCCGCTTTCCACGCGCATCCCGGCCATCGCGCGCAGCACGTCGCCCAATGATCGCTGGCCGAACTTCTGGATTTCATCGCCGCGCAGCGCACTGGTCGAAGTGGCGCTGTCCAACCGGTCGCGGCCCTTGGCAACGCCGGTGGAGAAAATCTCCTTCGGGGGCGCAGTGGGCGCGGTCTCGACAGACTTCGCTTTGGATTCAGCCTCTTCGGCAAGCGCGGGTGAAACCAGCGCGATCTGCGCGGCGCATAGAAATAGTGCGGTCTTCTTCACAGGCGATCATCCCCTTCATGTCCGCCGCGTGGATGGGGCGGACAGCCTTTGGTATGATCGCCGGTTTAGGCCGGCTGCGTGTGAAGCTGCCTAAACCGCGCTAGGCATTATTGCGGATCAATGGCTTAGCAGCCTTTGGGTGCGTGCTGACGGTGGATGTTGCGGAAGGATCGCGTCTTGAACAGCCACTGGCCGTCCACTTTGACGCAGGTATCTTCATAGACGCCGCGATCGCGCATGGTGGTGCCGTTCTGGTCATAAACTTCGGCGGTGTAGCTGCGCATCGTGGCGGCATCGCCGGTCACTTCGATGGAACCGGGCCAGGCTTCGAACATGATGCCGGGATAGCCTTTCATCGCCTCGACCCACATCGCCTTGATCGCCGGACGGCCCGTGGTGGTGCCAAGTTCGGGATAGTCGGGGAGAGACCATTCGGCGTCTTGCGCCCATGTGGCGGCCCATGCATCGGCGTCGCAGCGGGTGACGGCATCGGCATATGTTTCAAGCAGTTCGCGGATGGCGAGGCGGTCTTCGGCGGGGCCGGTGAAGGGCATTTTGTCTCTCCCACTGTGTTTTTCTGAACTGCACCTAGATGCACCTAACAACACCTAACGCACACCAAGTGCGCGCGAACCTGCGCTTTGGGTGAGTTCAGAGGACTACGGGAAGCTCATCCATTCCGGGCGCTGCGTCGGGCACGCAAACCTCGATCACGCCGTCTTCGATCCGCACCGGAAAGCTGCGCAGATCCTTGTAGGCCCCGCCGATGCACTTGCCGCCATCCATCTCAAAACGCGCACCGTGCAGCGGACACATCACCGCCCCGCGCCGCACTCGCCCGGTTGAAAGCAGCGCGGCTTGGTGTGTGCAGCGATCATTGACCGCGAAGATCCCGTCGTCGGTCTTGGCCACCAGCACGTGCCAGCCGCCGATCTTGGCGGCGAGCTTGCCCTCGGCGGGAAATTCGGCTTCGGAAACAAGGGTATGCCAGGTCTGGGTCACGAAGGGTCTGCTTTCGTTACGGAGCGTGCCAATAGTCAGATCGATGCGCCGCCGTCCACGCGGAATTCTGCCCCGGTGGCAAAGGCGCTGGCATCGCTGGCGAGGAACACCGCCATCGCGGCGATTTCTTCGGGTTTGCCGAGGCGCCCCACCGGGTGAACATCGACGAAGCTTTGGTAAAGCGCTTGCGGATTATTGCTTTGTGCCAATACCTTGTCGATGATCGGCGTGTGGATTGCGCCGGGGTGGATGGAATTGCAGCGGATGCCGTATCCCTTTTCGGCAAAATGCAGCGCGCACGATTTGGTCATGTGCGTCACCGCCGCCTTGGCCGCGTTATAGGCGCACAAGTTGGCCGAGGCTTTGACGCCCGAAAGTGACGACATGTTGATGATCGATCCGCCGTGCGCCTTCATCCGGGGCAGCGCGGCCTGAATGCCCATGAACACGCCGAGCACGTCGATGTCGAGTTCGTGCCGGAATTGGGCGAGCGTCAGGTCTTCAACCGAGCCGAGCGTGGTGATCCCGGCGTTGTTGACCAGCACATCGATCCGATCAAACGGCGTAACCGCTTGTGCCCATGAGGTTTCCTGCGTCACGTCCAATTGCACGAAGCGCGCGCCGATGTCTGCCGCCAATGCCTCGCCGCCCGCAACGTCGATGTCGGCGATAACCACCGCTGCCCCTTCGGTGGCAAAGGCGCGGGCGATGGCTTCACCCAGGCCCGATGCGCCGCCGGTGACGAAGGCCAGCTTGCCGTTCAGCGCGCCCATCAGATCAGCACCAGCGTTTTGCCGGTGGTCGTGCCGCTCATCAGTTCGATGAAAGCTTGCGGCAGTTTCTCCAGCCCATCGCGCACGTTTTCCAGCGGCTTAAGCTTTCCTTCGGCGAACAGGCGGTCGAGCATGGCTTGCGCTTCGCCCAGCACTTCGGGATGATCGTAAGTGATGAAACCGCGCATTGTCAGGCGGTTGACGACCAGTTGCCACAAGTTGCGGTTGCCGTGGGGATTATCGGCATTGTTGTATTGCGCGATCATGCCGCACACCGCGATGCGGCCATGCAGGCGCATCAGAGGCAGCACTGCGTCGAGCGTTTCGCCGCCGACATTGTCGAAATAGACATCAATGCCATCGGGTGCCGCCTTGTGAATTGCAGCGCTGAGGTCCGGTTCAGCACGGTAATCAATCGCCACATCTGCGCCAAGATCGCGCACGATCTGCGCCTTTGCCGCCCCGCCCGCCATGCCGATCACGCGGCACCCGGCGGCTTTGGCGAGTTGCACAACGGTGCTGCCCGTGGCCCCGGCAGCCGCGCTGACCAGCACGGTATCGCCCGCCTTGGCCTTGCCGATTTCAAACAGGCCGACCCATGCCGTAAGCCCGACCGGGCCGAGCGCGCCCATGTAGTGCTGCAGGGGAACGCCGGGGGCCTGCTCCACGCGTTCGATACCCAGCGCATCTGCGCCAACGACGTAATATTCAGACCACACGGCGAACGTGCGCAGCAGCGTGCCGACCGGCCAGTCTGCGTTGTTTGATTCGACCACTTCACCCAGCGACATGCCGTTGATCGGCGCGCCCAGCGCGACCGGCGGCAGATAACTTGGCCGGTCATCCAGAAAGCCGCGAATGGCCGGATCGCAGGAGCCAACGCGCATCCGCACGAGGATTTCGCCGGGGCCGGGCACGGGGCGCGGCACTTCGACCAGCGCGAAGTCTTCTGGCACGGGAATGCCTGTGGGGCGGCGAACCAGCGTGATCTGGCGGGTGACAGGTGCGGTCATCAGGGCAAAGTCCTCTCTTTGCCCTATCCTTAGCGCGCCGTGACGCGGTGCTGCGCTATTCATATCGCTAGGTTTCGCCGCGCCCCGCATTGGTGGAACGTGCGGGCAAAGAGAGAGGGCCTGAAAATGACCATGACCGCGCAGGAAATGATCCAGTTCGTCGATGACCTTTATGGCGCGACGGCGGTGGGTGACTGGGACAAGGCAGCATCGATGCTGACTGACGACTTTTTCGTGACCGAAGCGCCCGGCCTGCCGATGGAAGGCGTCTATCGCGGAAAGAATGCGCTGCAAGAGCTGTTCGTGAAGGTGATGGGCATGGCAGATGTTGCCGCGCTTGACCGCGTGGAGACCACGGCCGGCACGGATCATGCGGTGACAATCCTGTCCTTCCGCTTTGCCGATCCTGCGCTGGCCCCGGCTGAGCTGTGCGAGATGTTCCGTTTTCGGGACGGGAAGTGCTGCGAGATCAGGCCGTTCTATTTTGACGTGTCGGTGTTTCGTGCAGCGGCCGAAGCCAAGGCGCGCGCGGCGGCCTGAACCGCAGCGCCGCACATTACAGGCGATCAGGCGATCTTGCGCAGGACTTCCAGCAGCTGCGCGTAAACGTCCGGGCCGATTCCGGCGGCCAGTCTGGCCTCACCTTCCCGTGATGCGGCATGCAATTGCGGCATCATTGCCTGCCCTTGTGGAGACACGGTGATGCCAATGGCCTTGCCGCGCCCCGGGTTGCGTTCGATCCACCCGCGATCTGAAAGACGGCTGATGATCGGGACCATGTTGGACCGCTGAATTTTCAGCATGCGTCCGATGGCGCTTTGGCTGATGCCGGGGTTGGCCTCTATCACCATCATCACCGCCGCATCGGGATGGCGGATGGCAAGATCGCCATAGGCGGCATTGACGGTGCGCAGCCCGATCCCGGCAGTGCGGACGAGCTGAAAGCCGACAAGTTCTTCCAAAGGATTGCGCATTGCGCGCCATTAGCATCTCTGGTGCCAATGTGCATCACTGCGCACGCAATTCTATCCTATCATTCTATGCTATTGACTATAGCATAGAATCGGACTTATCGTCCTGTTTGCAAGGGCCATGATCGAAGGTCACGATTCCGAAAAATCGGACCGTGCCGTCAGGTGAAAAGATCTCAGACCAACTGGGCCGTTGCAGAGGGAGGACAGGATGATGAAACTGCTTTGCGCGGGCGCGAGCCTGCTTGCGCTATCGATTTCCGGCACCGCACTTTCCGGCACCGCACTGGCGCAGGAAGCGAACGAAACCCCGCAACCGGCCCCCACAACTGACGAGATCGTCGTTACCGCACAGTTCCGCGCGCAGAACCTGCAGGATACGCCGCTGGCGATTACGGCGGTCAGCGGTGAATTGCTGGCAGCGCGCGGGCAGACCAACGTTTCCGAAATCGCTGCGCAAGCGCCGAACGTGACGCTGAAGCCGCAGGGCCAGGAATTGGGACCGGGCATCATCGCCTTTATCCGTGGCGTGGGCCAGACCGACCCGAACTTTGCGCTGGAACCCGGCGTTGGCATGTACATCGACGATGTCTATCTGCCGACGCTGACGGGATCGCTGCTGGACCTGACCGACCTTGACCGGGTGGAAGTGCTGCGCGGGCCGCAGGGCACGCTGGCCGGGCGCAATTCGCTGGGCGGTTCGATCAAGCTTTATTCCAAGAAGCCGACCGGATCGAACACCGGATCGATCGAAGTGACATATGGCCGGTACAACCGGCTGGATGCACGCGGATTGTTCGACGTGAAGCTTTCGGACAACCTGTTCATGCGCGTGGCGGGCGTGACCAAGAACGTCGACGGTTATGTAAAGCGGCTGGATTACAACCTGACCCATCCGGGCACCAATGTGCCGACCTTTGCGCGCGGCGCAGACCCTGAACTGGGCACGCTGGGCGGCCAGTCCTATGCCGCTGGCAAGGTTTCGCTGCGGTGGCAGCCGACCGAGACGGTGGATATCAACCTCAGCGGCGATTACACGCGCGAGCGGAACGAGCCGGGTGCGAACGTGCTGTATTTTGCCAATACTTCGGCGGCGTTCGATGGCCCGAACGCCACGTTCACAGGCGGGCGTCCGTTCCTGCAGGGCACCAACGGGGCAGGCATTCCGCTGAACTGCGCCTTCGTGCCCAATGGCGTGAACAGCTGCGACACGCTCAGCGGCTATGACCGGCGCTATGTCTCCTATGCCACCTATGGCGATCCGGCGCGGCCTGACAGCCAGATGCCGTTCAAGCCGACGTTCAACGATCCGCATTCCGATCTGGACAACTATGGCGCGGCGCTGACCATCGATGTGGACCTTTCCGACGAGCTGAAGCTGAAATCGATCTCGTCGTGGCGCAAATATACCGCCGATTGGTCGTATGATTCTGACGGATCGCCCATTGCCAACAACAACCTGAACCAGACGCAGAAGAACCGGCAGTGGAGCCAGGAGCTGCGCCTTTCGGGCAAGGTGATGGATGACCGGCTCGATTTCACCGTAGGGGGGTTCTATTTCGATACGCGCGGCACTTTCACCGGGCGCATCAACCTGAACTATGCCGGGATCGATTTCCTGCACGGACCTGACCCAACGCCTGCCAAGAACAAGGCGCTGTTCGGCAACTTCACTTTTGCGCTGGCCGAAGGGGCGAACCTGACCGGCGGCATCCGCAAGTCCTGGGACGAAAAGGATTATGGCTATGCCCGCCGCAATCCCGATGGGTCTGCAATTCAAGGGCCGTGCAACTTCTTCCTCGGCGCGCCGACTGCAGGCCCGACGGGTCTTGGCAACCAGCCCAACTGCCTGTTGTTTGGCCTGAACGGGCTGACCGCCAGCTTCCGCGATAGCCGCGTGGATTGGCGCGTGGCGGCCGATTACCGCTTCAGCCCCGATCTGATGGCTTATGCGCAGGTTTCCACCGGCTATCGTGCGGGTGGGGTGAACCCGCGTCCGTTCTTCCCGAGCCAGGCGACTGCGTTCACGCCAGAGACGATCACCGCATACGAAGTGGGCTTCAAATCAGACCTGTTTGACCGCAAGCTGCGTGTCAACGTTTCGGCGTTCTTCAACGATTACAAGAACATCATCCTGTCGAGCGTGAACTGCCTTGATCTGGTCAGGGCTGGGCCGGGAGGGTCTTCGCAGGCGACACCTTGCCTGCGGCCTTCAAACGTCGGTTCTGCCCACGTGAAGGGCTTTGAAGTGGAGACGCTGATCCGTCCGGTGGAGAACTTCACCATCGACAGTTCGGTCAGCTATCTCGATTTCCAGTACCAGAACGTGGATACGGCATCGACTGGTGTGACGCTGAACGATGTGACGCCCTACACGCCCAAGTGGAAGGCGGCGGTCGGGTTCCAGTATGACATTCCCGATGTTCTGAAGGGCGATGTCGTGCTGCGTGTTGACGGTGCCTATCAATCGAAGATCTATACCGAGGCGGCGAATATCGACAGCCTTGCCGTGAGCAGCACGGTGGCTGCCGGACAGTTTGGCTTCAACAATCCCGGCGGTGGCGGATCGATTGCCACGCTGCGGCTGTCAAACCGGATCGATGGCTATATCCTTGCCAATGCGCGCATCGGGTGGACTTCGGCGGACAAGGACTGGGGCCTGACGTTTGAAGTGCAGAACCTGACCAACAAGTACTACTTCACAACGCTGCTGCAGGAAGCGTTCGGATCGGGCACCGCATCGGGTGCGCCGGGCCGGCCGCGCACATGGTCTGTCACTGCGCGCCGTTCATTCTGAGGGCGGCGAGGGTGGCGGACTGCGAAAGCTCCGGCAGACCGCCACTCTTCAATCCTCAATTCAGGCCGCCGTCTGCACCCCCGTGCAGGCGGCGGTCAGCGTTTCAAGATCTGCGGGCGTGGGCTGCCATGTTCCTGCGAGCGGGCCATTGCCGGTGAACAGGGCGGTGGCGGCATCGTGCGGGTTTGGGTTGCGGTTGACGATGGCGGTCAGCTTTTCGGCCAGCGGATCGTCTACCGGGCCGTTTGCGCCGGTCAGATGGTGGAGCCATGCGGCGATGGCTTGCAGGATGGCGGGGCAATTGCGGCCTTGGGCGGCGTTTTCGGCGAGGGTTTCGAGCCAGCGCTGGGGGATTTTCTGGCTGCCGTCCATCGCGATCTGGATGAGGCGGTGGTTCAACGCGGGGTTGGCGAAGCGGGCGATCAGGGCGTCGGCATAGGCGGCGAGGTTCTGGTTTGGTGCAGGCGTGATGGTGGGCGCGGCCTCGTGGCGCATCAGCGTTTCGGCCAGATGGTGCAGGGCGGGGTCGGCCACGGCTTCGTGAACGTAAGTGTGGCCGGCCTTGAGGCCGCAGTAGGCGAGCGCCGAGTGCGCGCCGTTGAGCATGCGCAGCTTGGCGGTTTCATAAGGGGCGACGTCTGCAACCAGTTGCGCGCCGACCGCTTCCCATTTGGGGCGGGGGCCAGCGAACTTGTCCTCGATCACCCACTGGCTGAACGGTTCGGTGACGACGCAGGCTTCATCCTGCAGGCCGCCGAGGGCTTGGGCGATGCCTGCGCGGTCCTCGTCGGTCGTGGCGGGCACGATGCGGTCGATCATGGTCGATGGGCAGGTGCAGTTGGCCTCGAACCATGCGACCAGATCGGGTTCGTGGCGGGCGAGGTATTGCCCCATCAGCGCGTGGAGCTTTGCGCCGTTGTCGGCCAAGTTGTCGCACGGGAGCAGCGTCACGCCCGGCAGGCCTGCGTTGCGGCGGCGGAGCAGGGCTTGGGTGACGAAGTAGTAGAAGCTGAGCGAATGCGCCTGCTCGAAATCGAGGTCGCCGCTGGCGGTGCGGCAATAGCCTTTCTCGGTGACGGTGAGGCTGATGATGTGCGTGGTGGGAGCGGCTACGGCGGCGATGACGGCGTCCGGCTCCTCGCTGGCGACGAGGACGTTGCGGACCGCGCCGATGATGCGCAGCGCGGAGCCTTCACCCGATTGCTCGGCCACGGTGTAAAGCCCGCCCTGCGGGTTCATCTGCCGCGCCACGCCGGGGGAGCGGAGCGAGACGCCGGTGATGGCCCAATCGCGCTCGCCCAGATTCCCATTATCCAGATTTAGGGCGGCATCGGTGTACCACGCCTGATGTGCGCGGTGGAACGCGCCGATGCCGAAGTGGACGATGCCCACGGCTTGGGCGTCACGGTCATAGAGCGGGCGGGCGACTTCGGCGGGCAAGCTGGCCAGCGTTTCGGGCGAAAGCCTCACAGCTTGTAGGCCTTCCTGGCAAGGTTGTAGGACAGGTCTTGCGCCAGTTCAGCCGCTTCCCAGTCCTCGATGCGGTGTTCCATCACCAGTTCGGCAAGGAAGCCGCAGTCGATGCGGCGCGCAACATCGTGGCGCGCGGGGATCGACAGGAAGGCGCGGGTATCGTCGTTGAAGCCGACGGTGTTGTAGAAGCCCGCCGTCTCGGTGGTCATGTGGCGGAAGCGCTTCATGCCCTCGGGGCTGTCATGGAACCACCATGCCGGGCCGAGCTTGAGGCAGGGGTAGTGCCCTGCGAGCGGGGCGAGTTCGCGGGCGTAGGCGCTTTCATCCAGCGTGAACAGGATGATCGAGAGGTTGCGCTCGTTGCCGTAACGGTCGAGCAGCGGCTTGAGCGCGTGGACAAAATCGGTGCGGGTGGGGATGTCTGCGCCCTTGTCTCGGCCGAAGCGTTCGAAGACGGCGGCGTTGTGGTTGCGGAACGATCCGGGGTGGATCTGCATGACGAGGCCATCGTCGATGCTCATGCCCGCCATCTCGGTCAGCATCTGGGCGCGGAACAGTTCGGCGTCGGCGGCAGAGCAACCGCCTGAGACGACGCGGCCAAACAGCGCTTCGGCTTCAGCAGGCGAGAGGTTGGCGGTGGCGGCAGTGGGGTGGCCGTGGTCGGTGCTGGTCGCGCCCATGCTTTTGAAGAACGCGCGGCGGGTGCGGTGCGCGGCGAGGTATCCGCGCCACGTCAGGCAATCCTCGCCGGTCAGCTCGGTCAGCGTGTCGAGGTTCGCACGGAAGCCTTCAAACTCCGGGTCCACCACCGGATCGGGGCGGTAGGCGGTGATGACGCGGCCCTTCCAGCCTGCCGCTTTCCCGTTTTCCGCTCGGATCGCCACGTGGTGCTCCAGCGTATCGATGGGGCTTTCGGTGGTGGCCAGCACTTCCAGATTGTATCGATCAAACAGCGCGCGCGGGCGGAAGTTGTCGGTGGCCAGCATCTCGGTGATCGTGTCGAAATAGAGGTCTGACGTCTCCGCACAAAGCTGCACGCCCATGCCAAACGCCTCGGCGAACACCCAATCGAGCCACATGCGCGAAGGCGTGCCCCGGAACAGCCAGTAGCGTTCGGCGAACAAGCGCCACGCCGCGCGCGGATCGACGGTCTTGTTGCGCACGCCAAGGTCTTCCATCGCCACGCCCTGCGAATAGAGCATGCGGAAGACGTAGTGATCGGGCACCAGCAACAGGTCCGTGGCGTTGCCGAACGTCTCGTTGCCCGCAAACCAGCGCGGATCGGTGTGGCCGTGCGGGCTGATGATCGGCAGGCCTTTGACCGAAGCATAAAGCTCCCGTGCCAGCGCACGCACCGAGGGTTCGACCGGGAGCAACCGGTCGGGGTGTAAGTCCAGATTGCGGGGCATTAGTCTTCCAGTGCGGTGAATTTGAAGTTGCGGAATTTGGTTTCGCCGGGGCCAGCAGCATAGAGGCCCGGGCGCAGCATCAGGAAGCCGCCGCGCACGTTGTGGTGATAGCCCGACACTTCCATGCCGCGATCAAATTTGAGCCATGTGCGCCCGCCATCGCCGGATGTGTAATAGCTGATAATGTGGCGGCGATTGACCACACGGATGCGCATGGCGGACCCGTGCGGATTGGTGGGACGGCCGCGTTCCATGCCGTACTGATGGGTGACGAAGCGATCCTTGTCGAAACCAAGCCCGGCGTAGAGCTTGTCGTCATAGAACAGCACGACGCCTGCGGTTGCGTCCGGAGCCAGATCAACGTCGCATTCGAACTGGTAGGACGTGTCGCCCGCGATCAGCAGGAGTGGTGAGCCGGTCGAGGGGGCGAGGCCTTTGCCTTTGAAGAACAGGGTGTTGTCTGCCACGCGCACGCGGTTCGCCTCATCGGGTGCGGGGCGGAAGAACGACCATTTGGTGCCGAGTTGCAGCGTGGCGAAATCGTCGGACAGCGGCATGCCGTGGGGCAGCGCTGCGCCGCCATTGGGCTTTTGCAGCGGTCGTGACAGGTCGCCGCCAGCCATGAAGAACCAGTCTTCCGGTGTCCATTCCACCGGATCGAGCAGGCACTGGCGGCCCAGCGTCCAGTAGCCGTTTTCAAAGCCGTGGTAGAGGCTCCACCACGAACCGTCGGGTGCCTGAACAAGGCTGGCGTGGCCGCGCGACCACCAGGCCTCGCGGATGTCGGTCGTGCGCACCAGCGGGTTGCCGGGGTGCTGTTCCCACGGGCCGTGGATCGATTTTGAACGCGCGGCGATGACCATGTGGCCGGTGGGCGGGCCTGCTGTGCCGCCGACGGCGGTGATCATATAGAACCATTGGCCCACGCGGTGGATCTTGGGGCCTTCGGGCGAGAAGCCTTCGACGTCCCATTCATCGGGGTAGCGCCACGGATCATAGACGTGTTCGACCGGGCCGGTGACTTCCATGCCATCGTCGGACAGGCGCACCCGGTCTCCGCCGGAAAGGAACAGCCAGCGCGAACCGTCTTCGCCCACGGCATGGCATGGGTCGATATGGGCGTGCAGGCCAAGCGGGACCGGATCGCTCCACGGGCCGTCGATATGGTCGGCCCAGATCACGAAAATGTCGTTCTTGGGAGAGGCTTTGACCGGAATGTAGAGGAAGTAGCGGCCCTTGTGCTTTTCAAGGCTGACCGCCCAGACCGAGCCGATGTTCCTGTGCAGCGCGGGTTTGCGCGGTTGCCAGTTCACCAGATCGCGCGAATGCCAGATCAGCAGGCCGGGGTAGCTCTCGAAGCTGGAGAAGGTGAGGTAGTAGTCCTCGCCATCCTTGAGGATTGCGGGGTCGGGCCGGTCGCCTGACAGCACCGGGTTGCGGAATGTGCCATCGCCCAGATCGGCAATGCGTTGATTGTCAAAGCCTCGGCGGAAGGCTGGGGCTGGGGTGGGTGCGGGTGCGCCGCTGGCAGGGAAGGGGGTGGCAAGGCCAAGCGTGGCCAATGCCGTGCCCTTTATCGCATCGCGGCGGTTACTTCTCACAGTGCCAGCCCCGTGGTGCGCGCCCATGCGCGCCAGAGTTCTGGCCATGCTTCCACCGGCTTGCCAATGGCCTTGCGCAGGCCGAAGCCGTGGCCGCCATATTCGAACAGGTGCGTTTCGGTGCGGATGGCTTGTTCCTTCAGCGCGGCGCGCAGCAACAGGGTGTTGTTGACGGGCACTGCGTCGTCATCTTCGGCATGGAGGAGGAAGAACGGCGGAGCGTCCTTTGGCACAGTGCGGTGCGGGGAATGCGCGGCTTCCAGCGCGGGCGGAGCGGTTTTGCCGACCAGCAATTCGCGCGAACCGGCGTGGGCATCCGGCGCACTCATCGACACCACCGGGTAGATCGGCGCGGCAGAGTGGGGTTTGGCCGAAAGCGCGTCTGCCGCATCGACGGGCGTGTAAGTCTTCGTGGCAAAGCGCGTGGCGAGATCGGCGCAGAGGTGGCCGCCTGCGGAAAAGCCCATCGCGGAAACACGCTCCGGGCCCACCGCGAAATCGCGCGCGCGGTGGCGGATCAGGCGCATGGCGCGCTGCGCGTCTGACAGGGCAACGTCTGGCCCCGCCGCCCAGCCTTCGCCGGGCAGGCGATAGAACAGTACGAACGCAGTAAAGCCGCGCGCCGCCAGCCAGCGAGCCATTTCATAGCCTTCCTTGTCCACCACCACCCACTTGTACCCGCCGCCGGGTGTGATCAGGACGGCCGCGCCATTGGGCCGGTCGGGCCGGAACACCGCCATGCGCGGGGCGGTGATGCCGAACACTGCACGGTCGGTGACGAGGCGGTCGGTCGAACGTTCCTGCACGGTTTCGGCCAGCGCCTTGGCAGGTTTGCCCGGTGCTCCGTTTGGCCAGAGGTCGATGGTTTCAGTCGGCTGCGGCAAACCGGGCGGCAGCGGGCCGTTCGGTACGGCAGGAACGGCAGTTTGCGCCACGGCGCGCGCTGCCAGTCCCGCAGAAACCAGCGAAGCCGCCATGAAACACCGGCGATCGATAGTCATGGCGGCTCCATCTTGGTTTGGCCGGGCATTGGGAGGGAGGTGCCCGGCCAGTGGGGGTCAATACTTGAAGCGCGCACCAACAAGGATGTTGCGGCCGTAGTGATTGTTCTCGTAGTTCCGCTTTGCGTCGATATCGGTGTAGCGATAGCGATAGGTGTCGAGCAGGTTGTTGCCTTCAACCGAAAGCTCCACCCAGTCCGTCAGCTTGAAGCGCATCGAGGCATCGAGGTTGAACATCGAGCCATAGCCTTCGAGCACGTTACCGGTGCCGCTAGCGCCTTCATGGTAGTCGCTGCGATAGGTGCCCATGACGCGTGCCGAAAAGCGACCATCATCATAGTAGAAAGTGCCGTTGTAAGCCTGCTTCGATACGTTGGCGAGCGTGGCTGAGCGAACGAGATTCACCAGAGCGCCGCCGGGCACCGTAGCCGGACCTTGCACCGTGTAGTCGGCATTGCTGTCGATAAAGGTGGCATTGGCAATGATCCCGAAGTTGCCAAGGAAACCTTCGGTGAAGATCTTGAACGGAATCTGCGCGGCGATTTCCACGCCCTTCAGTTTGGCGCCTGTACCGTTGACAGTCGTGCTCAATGTCCAGATTGGCTGTGAAAGCAGCGCTGGGTTCAATACGGCAGGTGATGACGGTGTGAGTACCGACACGGGCAAGCCGGTCTGGGCGAAGGTAGCTTCAGAAATGGCAGAGGACTGCGTGAAGCTTGCCACGTCTTTGATAAAACCAGCCACGGAGATCAACGCCTGCGGCGCGAAGTACCATTCGACCGCGACATCGTAATTGGTGGCACGGAACGGCTCAAGGAAGGGATTACCGCTGGTGACACGGAAGTTGAAGCCGTCAGCGGAGCCGCCAGGGGTAAGCGAGCCCAGGGTGGGGCGGGTAATGACCTCAGCAACGGCAGCGCGAACAATCAGATCCTCGGTCGGGTAAAATGCGATATTGGCCGAAGGGAGCCAGTCATCATATGCCCGCTCCACGGTTGCCTGCACGCCGCTGACCAAACCATAGGACGACTGTTCGGTCTTGACATAGCGGATCCCGGCATTGAGCGCGTAGCGTAGCCCGAGCAACTCACCGTTGCCATCGAACTGAAGGTATCCACCTTTCGTGGTTTCCTGCACGCCGCGGATGTTGCCCACATCAGGCAGCAGCGCGCGGTCGTAAAGCTTGGTCAGGGCCGTGGTAGTATCAAGGTTAGGCACCAGAATGGACGTTGTCGTTCCTGCAGGCTGACCGGCATTGCCAATGTTTAGCAACTGGCCCATCGCGGCAGTAACGGGAATACCGTACACAGCGCTGGCGCCAAAAGCCGAAGAAGGCGAACATGTGATTGTGCCCAGTACGCGATCAAGCCCGCCATTGCCGCATACGGCAGTGTCGCGCTGATAGGCTTCGGCATCGAAGTTGAACCGACGCCACACGGCACCAGCTTTGATGGTGAAGCCTTCAGTCACGTCCCATTCGGTGCGGAACTGCACGGTCTTGAAGCGGTTTTCGGTGCTCGAAGGGCGGTCGCGAATTTCGGCGAGCTGGAAATTGGCTGGATCCGTGACGCTCGTGCCGAATGTAAGCTTCGGGTACTTCATGTCAGTATAGTCGAAGCTGTAGCCCTGAGCGTCGCGATCATCAAAAATCATTGTGGTTTCGATCGGAATGTCGGCGTTGGACTTCGAGAAGCCACCGAGCAGCGTGAAGCGCAAGCTGTCCGACACGTCCTGATCCCATGTACCGCCGACCTGATAGAACTCGGTCTTGCTCTTGCGGTAGTAATGCTCGGTCCGCACCCATGCATCGTTGAGGGTGGCCGAAACCATTGTGTTGTTAGCGTCGTAGACGGGGTTCACCACGTTTATCGATCGCTCGTTGCTGCGCAGCAAAACTTCGCCGTATTGCTCATCACGTAGAGCATTGAAACGTGAAAAAAGGCCATCGATTGAGAACTTGCTCGAATCCGTCGGTGCGAACTGCACCGATCCCGTTAGCCCAAGGCGTTCGCGATCATGCTGGATCGTACCGTAGCGCGGAATGCGTGGGTGGAAGGCGAGCGCGGCCTTGTCGCACGCAGCGCTGGGGCGATAGCTGCCGCCGCTGTTGGGGGTGGTGAAGCAGTTGGTGCCATCGACGGAATCGAAGCGGGCCTGCGACCAGCGCACCGTGTTGTTGCCAAGCTCCAGCACTTGCGTCTTCTGGTAGGCGGCGGAAATCGATGCGCCGAATGTGCCGGCATCGTTGCGCCAGCTGACCAGCCCGGCAAGGCGCGGGCCGACGTAATCGGACAGGTCGTTGTAGGTGCCGACGACCGAGGCGACGGCGGTGAAACCGGCCTTGCCTGCCAGCGGGTTGCCGGTGTTCAGATCGACCACTGCGCCCAGCGAACCTTCATCGAGGCTGGCTTCGGCGGTCTTGTGGACGACGATGGAGCTGAACAGTTCCGAGGCGAAGACGTTGAAATCGAACGCGCGATCACGGTTGGCCGAAGCGCCATCGGTGGATGTGGCAACGGTTTCGAGGCCATTGACGCGGACGCGGGTGAATTGGCTGGACAGGCCGCGCACGGTGATCGAGCGGCCTTCGCCGGCATCACGCGTGATCGAAATGCCGGGGATGCGCTGCAGCGATTCCGCAAGGTTCTGATCGGGGAACTTGGCGATGTCTTCGGCCACGATGGCATCGACCGCGCCGACCGCGTTCTTCTTCACGTTGATCGCGGCCTGCAGCGACTGGCGGAAGCCGGTGACGACGATTGCGTCTTCGGGGACGCTGTCTTCAGCTGCAATCTGCGGCTCTGCTGCGGCGTCTTGCGCCTGTGCCGTGCTTGCTGCGGCGAGCGCGCCGCCAGCGAGCAGGGCCATCCTGAACAGCGAAATGCGCGAAACGGAAATACCCATGCCTAATCCCCTCATCGCCCTTTTCAGGGCCATTGCTACCGGTGTCAAAGGGGAAGACGCATGTGCGCCAAACCTTCCGTTGCACCACTACTCCCACACGCCGACGTTGCGACCCGCAGGGCGCCGGCACGAGTTCCGGCTCTCATCGATCAGGCTTGCCAATGCGGCGCTGTCGATGCGGTAACCGGTGTCATTATTTATTGCCCTCGTCGCGGCGCTCTGTCAATAACCAAGGCAATGGGAGAGTCGACAATGCGCAAGCTACTGCAAAAAGCCACCATTTCCGCCACCTTGAGCATGCTGGCCTGTGGCGCAGCATGGGCTGAGCCTCACCCCTCTGACCCAACCAAGGGCGGCGCAGGCGGGCGAATCATTCGCGTTACCACGTTGGCCAAGACCGGGCCGGGATCGCTGGCAGAGGCGCTTTCCGCCAAGGGGCCGCGCACCGTGGTGTTCGAAGTGGGCGGGGTGATTGACCTTGGCCGGGATTCGATTTCGATTACCGAACCCTACCTGACCGTGGCGGGGCAGACCGCGCCATCGCCGGGCATCACGATCATCAAGGGCGGGATCGACCTGAAGACGCATGACGTGGTGTTATCGCACTTGCGCGTGATGACCGGGGCCGATGGGCAAGCCAAGCTTTCGGGTTGGGAAGCCGATGCGTTTTCGGGCGTTGCTGCGCACAATGTGGTGGTGGAACATTGCAGCTTCATGTGGGCGCTGGACGAGAACATGTCCGCATCCGGCCCGCGCTTTACTGGCAATACCGTGGCGGAATGGCGCGCAGGCACAAGCCATGACGTGGTGTTCCGCGACAATATCGCGGCGGAGGGTCTTGCCGATTCGAGCCATCCGAAGGGCGAGCATTCCAAGGGATCACTGATCCACGATAATGCAACAAATATAACGTTCTACCGCAATGTCTGGGCGCACAATGTAGAGCGCGCGCCACTGGTCAAGGGTGGGGCGCAGGTGACGATGATCAACAACGTGATCTACAATCCCGGCCACCGCGCGGTGCATTACAACCTGATGAATCTGGAATGGCTGGGGCAGGATTATGTGACCGGCGAGATTACCGCCGTGGGCAACGTGATGCGCGGCGGGAATGACACCGATCCGGGCATGCCCTTCCTGATGCTGGGCGGCGATGGTGACCTGAAATACTACGGCAAAGACAACCGTGCGGTGGACCGCCACGGCAATCCGCTGCCGCAATTTGGCCGCTATGGTGAGACGCGGGCGAAGCTGATTACCGCCAAGGCTCCAATGACGGACGTTTCACGCTACAGCGTGCTGCCTTCGGGCGATGTTGAAACGTCGGTGTTACAAACCGCCGGGGCACGGCCCTGGGACCGCGCGCCCGATGATATCCGCGTGCTGTTCTTCGTGGCCGAAGGGCGCGGAGATATCATCGATGATGAAAGCACGGTCGGCGGTTACCCGCATCCGGTGCCGACCAATGCGCCGTTTGTTGAGGCGGACTGGAACCTTGACACAATGACACCGAAGTCCGGTCGGTATCCGGGCCAGAAAGCGGGCGCACAAGAGAAGCTTTCCACCCGCGATGCTGCGATGCGTGCGCAATGAGCGCGGTTCTCGCGCTACTCATGGCGGCAGCTCCGCCGATGGCCGTGATCGACGAGGCCGATACCGTGCGGCGCGAACCGCCACCGCACGGAGCCATCGGCATGAGCACCGCTTGGCGCATCAGCGATTTTGCGCCGCAGCCGCGCCGCATGGAATTCCGCCGCCGCACGCTTGATGTGGGTGCTGCGATTGGTGAACATCCAATTGCGCATGATGAGGTGTACTATGTGCTGGAAGGTGAAGGCGAGGTCGTCTCGGACGGCCAGCGTGCCAAGTTGCGCAAGGGCATGACCGCCTATCTCTATGAAGGCGCAGTGGTGGGCATCTGGCAGAAGGGCGATGCGCCGCTGGCCTTGATCGTCAGCTATCCGGTGAAGGAACCTGCTCCGCCCAAACCCTGATGCGCATGCACCGTCTCGTCCGGGAGGGACCGGAGAGACGGCGCAGCACGGTGGGTTCAGTCGAACTTGAAGCGCACGCCAAGCGCGAATGTGCGCGCCAGCAGGGTGGTGCCAAGGTTGAACTGGTCCGGGTTGCCGACATTGTCGAACTTGTAGTAGTTCTGCTGCTTCGAATTGGTGAGGTTCACCGCATCGAAGGTGACACCAATGTCCTTCGTCACGTTCCAGGTCAGCTGGAAATCGAGGCTCTGTTCCGGGCGGAACCATACGCCGATGGGGTTGGCAAAGAGCCGCGCTTCGTTGTTGCGGAGGAATTCCTTGCGCCAGACATAAGACAAGCGCGCATTGAGCGGGCCTTTGTCATAGGCCAGCGTTGCGTTGTACGACAGTGTGGAGACGCTGAAGAACTGCGATGTCGTCTCGCCGGTGATGTTGCCGGTGCTGTCCGAAAGCGGGATGTTCTGCTTGGAATCAAGGATCGTGACGCTGCCGTTGAAGCCAAGGCCATCAAGCGGGCCGGGCAGGTAATCGGGGAAGTAGGTGAGGCCCACTTCCACGCCTTCAAGCACGCCGTTGGAGGCATTGACCGGGCGAGTGATCGCAAAGAAATCGGTCGCCCCGGCGGTGATGTCGTTATCAGGGATGAATTCGCGCACGGTCAGCGGCACCACCAGTCCATCAATTTCACGGCGGAAACCGGTGATGAAGATGGCGCTGTCACGATCGAAATACCATTCAACCGCAAGGTCATAGTTCTTCGATTGCGTGGGGCGCAGGTTGGCCGTGCCTGCGCTGCCCGAACCGAAGCCGACGCCGGTGAGATCGCCGGTCAGATTGTAGTTCGGGTTGATATCGCCAAAGTTCGGGCGGCGCAGCGTTTCGCCATAGTTGAAGCGCACACGCAGGTTGTCGGTCAGTTCGTAGCGCAGCGTGGCGCTGGGCAGCCAGCGCGAGGTGCGGTTCGAGCTTTGCGTCAGCGCGCCGCCCTGAAGCCGGTTGTAGAACTTGGCGTCGGTATCGACATCGACATAGCGCACGCCAGCCTGGAATTGCAGCGGGCGGCCAAACAGGCTGACTTCGGTATCGGCAGTGATATAGGCGGCAAGGTTCGTTTCCTCGATGCCGAACACGCGCTCAAGCGAAAGCGTGTCTGATGCAGACAGGCCGAAGTCGGCGCGCACGGCATCTACGTTGTCGTTGATCCAGTATCCGCTTGGCAGAACCCAGCTGGTCGGCACATTGGCACGGCCATCGAAGAAGCCGCTGTTGGTGAACAGCGCTTCGGTGGGGAAAGTGGAAAGGCTGCGGCCAAGGGCATTCGCGCTGCGGGCGCGGGTGAAGGTTTGCGCGGTGCGACGATCAAGGCGGACACCGGCCTTGATCTGGCGCAGGAAGCCTTCGTCCCACGTGTAATAGCCATCAAGCATGCCGGTGATGGCATCGCCCTGCGATTTGTCGGCGTTGTCGTAAAACTCGGCCACGTTCCAGACCGAGGGATCGGCCAGCAAGGCGTTGTCATCAAACTGGAACGACGGCACGCCGCCACCGGCATTGAAATCGGCGGTGATCTGGCTGGCTACGCGATCGGTGCGCATGGCCAGAAAGGTCGATTGGTTGGTGCTCTTCTGGTAGGTTACGTCGCCGACGATCTTGCCGCGATCACCCAGATCCCACGTGCCATTCAGCGCATAGACCATGCTGTCGGTGCGGTTGGTGGAAAAATCGCCGCTGTTGAAGCCATAGACATCATCGACGGTGCGCGATTTGATGATGTTGGTGCCGTCATAAACTTCGAACGGTCCGGGGTTGCCCCACCAATCGACGAAGCTGAACTGCAGCGAATTGAAGGTGTTACCGCGGAAGCCAGAGTAATAGACTTCGGCGGTGTAGACCGAACTGCTGTTGGGTGCCCACTGCAGCGCGACGTTAACCGATGGGCGTTCACGCTCACCATACAGGTCGGAACTGAACACCGCGTCGCGGCTGAGGTAGTAGGGAACTTCGGTGCCGTTGATGTTCAGCGTCGATCCGGCGGCGGTCGGCAGGCCGTAGTCCAGCCCGGCGGTCCAGCCTGAGAAGATGCGCTGCAACGGGGTGAAGCCCGATCCGGCAGGCGGATTTTCGGTGGCGAAAGGCACGAATGCGCCTGCCGTGGTGCTCATGTTGCGGTATTTGGTACGGCTGTAGCTGGCGTCGACCAGCAGGCCGATTTCGCCAATGCCGGTTTCCCAGCGGTCGCTGACCAGCAAAGCCACGTTGGGGTTATAGCTGTCAGCCTGCTGGTTGTAGATCCCGCGCGCAAGGCCGGCGATGGTGAAGCCGTTGAAATCGAACGGGCGGCGCGTCTGCACATCGATCTGACCGGCAAGACCGGTCTCGATCTGGTCGGCCGAGCGGGTCTTGTAGACGTTGACGCTCTTGACCAGGTTGGCCGAGATATCCTGCAACGCGAATGACTGGCCCGCTGCGGTAAAGATGTTGCGGCCGTTCATCGTGGTCAGCGGATCGGACAGGCCGCGAATGGTGATGCCTGCTGCCTCACCGCCCGAACGATCCGTCACCTGGATGCCCGTGACGCGCTGCAACGCTTCGATCACGTTATTGTCGGGCAGCTTGCCCACGTCTTCGGCCACGATCGAATCGACGATCTGGGTGGATGTGCGGCGCACGTCGAGCGCCTTGCTGATGGCTGCGCGCACGCCGCTGACGACGATCACGTCTTCTTCGGCGGGCAGATCTGCCTCGGCCACGGCTTGTGGCGCATCGTTGCTTTGCGCATGGGCGATTGAAGGCACGAATGCGCCTGCAACGGACATTGCGAGCAACGATACGGATGTGAATGCAACTGGCCGGATAGCCATGTTTCTCTCTCCCTGAGCTGAGGACGGCCCCCTTGCCGCGCCTCGCATTTGTCAGACTAATTATTTGTCGGAGTTATCGCTGGCAAGCAGTTTTTTGTCCTTTGCGAACAAATCCGTTCTTTTGGGTGTTTGGCGATCCTGCGGACCAGTATGCCTGCCCAAATGCAAACGTTTGTAGGACTAATCAACCAGCCAAAGCGGGGAATCGGCCATCGGGGCAAGTGCGTTGCCATTGGCCGAAATCGCATGCCCGCTCCGCAGCGCCGACTCAAGCCGAACGCCGCCTGCGCCTTGGACCGGGATGAAAGTCTGCGCCGGTCCATCGGTAGCTGCGGCAAGCGTAAGGCTGCCATCGGGCATAACGGTGACGCGATCAGCAGGGCGCAGGATTGGCGCGAGCGCAATCGGGCCGCTTTCGCCAATGGGGATCATACGGAACTGGCTTTGCGCCAAGGCACCGCCGCCCAGGGAAAGCGCGGAGTCACGATGGGTCAGCGCAGGGCCGCCCGCACCGCGCAGCAACCGCACTGGCAGCGGGCCATTGCCAACCGGCACGCCGAAATCGGGCGATCCGTCCGCCTTGAAATAGAGCCGCTGCACGCGCGTGTGGCGGTTCGGATCGAACAGGGGGTCACCCTCGATCTGCTCATAATCGCGCCCGTGATAGACCAGCATGTCACGCCCCTGCTCGTCCACGGTGAAGCTGTTGTGGCCCGGGCCATAGACGCCGGTTTCGCGGTTGGTGACGAACACTGGCTGGTCTGATTTGGTCCAGGCGCGCGGGTCCATGATGTTGGCATTGTCTGCCGCCGTCAGCATTCCAAGGCAATAGCGCGCGTCGGTGGCGCTGGCGGAATAGGTCATGAACAGGCGGCCATTGCGGGCCAGCACGGCAGGCGCTTCGGCAACCTTGAAGCCGCGCACTTCCCAATCGAGTGTGGGCACCGTCAACCGCGCAGGCGCTGCGGCCAAAGTCAGCGGGCTTGCCATCGGCGCGATATAGAGGTTCGAATTTGTCTCAATCCCCGGCTCGCGCTGCGCCCAAGCAAAATAGCTGGTGCCGCGATGGACGAAGATTGAGGAATCGAGGTTGAAGCTGTCCCACGGGGTCTGAAACTGGCCCAGCACCGTCCAGTTTCCGGTCATCGGGTCCGGACCGTCGCACACCACGGCATAAGTGCGGATGCGGAACACGTCTTCCCCGCCGCCGCTTGGCCCGGCGGCGAAATAGATGATCCAGCGGCCATCGAACAGGTGCAGTTCGGGTGCCCAGAGGAAACCGGACATCGGGCCGGTCGCCTCGTGCCGCCACAACACGCGCTCTTCGGCGGTGGCAAGGCCTGCGATGGTTTTTGAACGGCGCAGCACCAACCGGTCGTACTCGGGCACGGAGCCGGTCATGTAATAGAAGCCGTCATCGTGGCGGAAGACCTGCGCGTCGGCACGCTGGCGCACCAGCGGGTTTGCCGGGCCTTGCGGCGCACTGGCAGCGACGGGAAGGTTGCGCGCAACGGGGCCGCACGCCATCGGCAGCAGGGCGGAACCGGCCACAAAGGCGCGGCGCGAAAGCGAAAGGGTCATCGCAAGTCCTCTCAGTTATGTTCTGTCAGTCAATCGGTTCGGCCACGGGCCATCCGTCTGCATCCCAGCGCAACCGGGCCACGCGCAGCACCGGCGCGCCATTGGCCGTCCGGTCATAGGCGTGCCAGACCAGCGTGGTTGTGCCATCGGTATCGGTGAAGGCACCGGCGTGTCCGGGGCCGCGATAGCGCTGCTTTTCCTGCAGATCGGCGCGCAGCAGGATTGTGCCGCCGCCTTGCATCATCTCGCTGCCGTCCTTGCCGCGATAGGGACCGGTGATCTTCTCGGCGCGGCCAACCACGGTGTAGTAGGTGCTGTTCACGCCCTTGCAGCAATAGTCGTAGGACACGATCAGGTAATAGGCCCCGCCGTGTGGCACGATGAAGGGGGCCTCTACCGGCGCAGGTCCGCCAGCAGGCGCGGGACGCCGGGCAATGGCATAAGGCTCGGTCCCCGGCGCGGGCTTGCCGGTTTGCGGATCGAGCGGGAGCAGCTTGATCCCGCTCCAGAAACTGCCGAGCGACAGCCAGTGCCGCCCTTGTGCATCGACCACGAAGTTGGGATCGATGGCGTTGAAATCATCGGCGGGTGTGGACATCACCACCATGCCCCGGTCGGTCCAGCGATAGTCCTTCGCCTTCGGGTCCAGCGTCGGGCTGGTGGCAAGGCCGATGGCGGACCGGTTCGATCCGAACGTGGAGATCGAATAGTAGAGCCGGTATTGGCCGTTTACATAGGAAATGTCGGGCGCCCAGATGCCTTCGGTTCCCGGCACCGCCTTGGTTGCCCATGCCGGAATCTCGGCAAATACTGCGCCTGCGTCTTTCCACGTCTTCAGATCGGGCGAAGTGCGGATGCCGATGTATTTGCCGATGGTGTTGAAGACATACCACGTTTGCCCCTGCCGGATCACCACCGGATCGTGGACCGCAATGTCTCCGGCCAGCGGCGCGGGCTGCGCCGCCGCGCCTGCCAGGGGCAGGATCGCGGCGAGCAGGGTCAGGGCGCGCATCACGCTCATTGCAGGGTCAGCACCACGACCGACTTGGCCGGGAGCGTTACTGACAGAGTGCCGCCGCTGATGCTTGCGCCGGTGAAGGGCACGGGCTTCACCACATCGGGCGCGGTGAACGTGTTGTGCGAATTGATGGCAGGCGCGGTCAACACGCGCCCGGTCACGCGATTGGCAGGCAGTCCAGCCAGCTTAACCGTGACCGTGTTTGGCTGGTTCGGATCAAGGTTTGACAGCGCAACGTAAGTCTTGCCGTCCTTCGCCTTCACCGCCGATCCGCTGACGGCGGGCATGGTGAACTGGTCCTTGGCATACCACGGCGTGTCCAGATCGATGGGCAGCACGGTGCCATCCTGCCACGGCTTGTACATTTCAAACACGTGGTAGGTGGGGGTGAGGACCATCTTCTTGCCCTCGGTCAGGATCATCGCCTGCAGCACGTTGACCATCTGGGCGATAGCGCTCATCCGCACGCGGTCTGCGTGGCGGGCGAAGATGTCGAGATGGATCGAGGCGATCAGCGCGTCACGCAAAGTGTTCTGCTGGCGCAGGAAACCGGGGTGCGTGCCGGGATCTTGCGCATACCACGCGCCCCATTCGTCCACGGCCAGGAAGATCCGCTTTTTCGGATCGTACTTGTCCATGATCGCGCTGTGCTTGGTGATGAGATCGTCCATGCGCCGCGCGCCTGCCAGCGCATCGGCCCAGCCATGCTCATCAAAATCGACCGCTGGCGCGCGCGGGGGCCAGCCCCCTGCGGGCAGGACATAGTAGTGCAGCGATACGCCATCGAGCATATCGCCCGCCACGCGCATCATTGCATCGGTCCAGGCAAAGTCATCGACATTCGCACCGGCGGCGATCTTCATGACGCGCGTTCCGGCGGGGGCCTTGACGAAAGTGGCATAGCGGCGCGTCAGGTCGGCGGCATATTCGGGCCGCATGTTGCCGCCACAGCCCCACAATTCGTTGCCCACGCCAAAGTATGGCACGGCCCACGGCTCCTTGTGGCCGTTCTTGGCGCGCAGATCGGCCAGCGTTCCGGCGGGTGCGGTCATGTATTCCACCCACTCAGCCATTTCCTGCGGCGTGCCGTTGCCGACATTGCCCGCGACATAGGCCTCTGCACCGGTCTGGCGGAGCAGTTCGAAAAACTCGTGCGTGCCAACCGTGTTGGGTTCGGTCACGCCGCCCCAGTGGGTGTTGATCTTTACCGGGCGCTGCGCCTTTGGCCCGATGCCTTCGCGCCAGTGGTATTCATCGGCAAAGCAGCCGCCGGGCCAGCGGATCACCGGCACCGAAAGGTTTTTCAGCGCGGCGATCACATCGTTGCGAAAGCCGTTGGTCTGCGGGATCGATTTGTCACCGGCCACCCACAGCCCGCCATAGATGCCATTGCCCAGATGTTCGGCAAACTGCGTGAAGATGCGCTTGTCATAGACCGGACCCGGCTTGTCCGCATGAAGGGTGGCGCTGGTCGGCTTGCCGCCGGTGTCGGCGTGAGCAGGGGTAGCCAGCGCACTGGCGGCGAGCAGAAAAGCAAAGGCGGTGCGGCGGATTGTGTTTGTCATCGTGACCTCTCCCAAGAGGTGTTTCAGTCCAGAAATGCTTCGGTCGCCTGCCGCCGTCCGCGCAGAAACGCATCGGCGACAAGCCGCAATGGCGCGACATCCACATCGCTGCGCCCTGATCGGATCAGTGTGGCGAAGCGTGCGTAGAGGCCGGGATATTCGTGATCTTCGGCATGTTCAGTGCCGCTTGGCAGGACCAGCACCGCGCCGCCGTGCGTCAGTTTCAGCGCGCCCGCATCGGTTTCAACCACAATGTCCCAGCTTTGCGGGCCGGTTTGCCGCCAATCCAGATCCATGTGGATCGTGGCCCCGCCGGTGTCGCAAAAGCTCATGTCCGCAGCGATGGGCGCGGCGCGGTTTGCCGGGATTTCCAGCAGCGCCTGCTTCAGGAAGAACGGGCGCGGCAGGATGTGGGTGACGATGGACAGGGCATTGATGCCCGGATCGAACACGCCCAGCCCGCCCGGCTCCCAGATCCACGCCTGCCCCGGATGCCACACGCGCACGTCTTCGCGCCAGGTGATCTCAACGCTTTTGATCGTGCGTTCGGCCAGCCACGCCCGCGCCGGAGCAACGCCAGCGGCAAAGCGCGAATGCCACGCCGCAAACAGCGATGCGCCAACCTTGTCCGCCCGCGCCTCAAGCGCGGCCACTTCGGCCAGCGTAGCGCCCGGCGGCTTTTCAAGGAACACGTGGATGCCGCGCTTCAGGGCCATTGCCGCCAGATCATAGCGGACTTGGGGCGGGGTGCAGAGCGCCACCGCATCCACCGCCGGGCCATCTTCCAGCAGCTTTTCAAGGCTTTCCAGATGCGGCACGCCTGCCACGCCCGGATCGTGCGGGCTGACCGTGGCGGCAAGGCTGAACGCCCGGTTCCCGGCGATGGCGGGCAGGTGCTGATCGCGCGCGATCTTGCCCACGCCCACCACGGCGATGCGGATGGGGTCCATCGGCCTAGAGCACTTTGACCGCAACCGGCGCGTCGGTTCCGGCGGCGCGGGTCAGCGGGTTGCGCAAGGGCAGGGCGAACGGTGCAGCTTCGATTTCGAACACATCGCCTTCCTGCGTGCGCACGCCATCGCTGAACGAAAGCGTGGCGGTGCCGAAGAAGTGGACGTGAACGTCGCCGGGGCGGCGGAACAGGGCATATTTGAAATGGTGGTGTTCAAGGTTGGACAGCGTGTGGCTCATGTTGTCCTCGCCCGAAAGGAAAGGCTTTTCCCACAGCACTTTGCCATCGCGCACGATGCGGCTGGTGCCGTGCAGATCGGTCGGCACCTCGTCGATCAGCAGTTCTGCCCCCAGCGATGCCTTGCGCAGCTTTGAATGGGCGAGCCACAAGTAGTTGTGGCGCTCGGTCACATGGTCCGAGAATTCGTTGGCCAGCGCAAAGCCAAGGCGGAACGGCGTGCCGTCTGCCCCGATCAGGTAGATGCCCGCCAGCTCCGGCTCCTCGCCACCATCCTGCGCGAAGACAGGCATTTCCAGCGCATCGGTTGGCCCGACAAGCTGCGATCCATCGCCCTTGTAGAACCATTCGGGCTGCTGGCCGATAACGCCATCGGCCGGTTTTCCGCCCTCCAGCCCTTCCAGGAACATGCGCATGGAATCGGTCTGGTGCGCCGCAGCGGCGGCATCGCGGTGCATCTTGTCGCGCCCTTCGGCAGAGCCGAGGTGGGTGAGGCCAGTGCCCGCCAGCATCAGGTGCGCCGGGTCTTCGTGGTCAATCGGCGCGATGAAGTTTCCGGCGGCGAGTTCGGCGGAAAGATCCAACGCAGCGCCCGTGCCGCAGCTACGCGCCGCATCGGCAAGGCTGGTGCCATCGGCAATGGCGCGCGCGGCAAGATCGCGGATGGAAGCCACGCCCGGCACGACGTGGGCGGCATCATTGTCGGCCAGAACGACCGAGCGCGTGCCATCGGGCGCGCGGTGCTGGAGCAGGCGAAGGGCCATCGTTCAAACTCTCCCTGATGCGGCGGGCCGGCTCGCCCGCCGCAGGTCAATGCAACAAGGTCTTAAAGCGTCAGCACGCCGTCGATCAGGCGCGGCGCGCCATCGCCGCACGCATCATCGCGCAGTTCGGGCGGCAGCAGTGGGGCGGTCAGGTTCTGATAGCTTACGGGGCGCAGGAACCGGTCGATGGCCATGCTGCCGACAGACGTGGTGCGCGGATCGGACGTGGCGGGGAAGGGACCGCCGTGGACCATCGCGTGGCACACTTCGACGCCAGTGGGCCAGCCATTGGCGAGGATGCGCCCGGCCTTCACTTCCAGCACCGGCAGCAGCGCGGCGGCCAACGCCTCGTCAGCGGCGTCCATGTGCAGCGTTGCGGTAAGCTGGCCTTCTAGGCTGCGCAGCACGGATTGCAGTTCATCAGCATCGCGGCAGACGACCACGATGGACGATGCGCCGAACACTTCGTGGCCCATCGCCTGTTCGGCAAGGAAGGCCGCTGCAGTGGTGCGGAACAGCGCGGCGCTGCCTTGAGCGGGTTCACCGGCAGCGCCCTTTGCCACGGTTTCAACGCCCGATGTCTGCTCAAGCGCGGCAACGCCTGAGGCATAGGCGGTGGAGATCCCGCTGGTCAGCATGGTCTGTGCAGCCGCCGCGCTCACGGCTTCGGCAGCGGCGGCGATGAAGGCATCAAGGCCTTCGCCCTCAATCGCCAGAACAAGGCCGGGGTTGGTGCAGAACTGGCCCGCGCCCATTGTGAGCGATCCGGCATAGGCGGTGCCCAGCGTGGCCCCGCGTGCCTTCAGCGCTTCGGGCAGGAGCAGCACGGGATTGATGCTCGACATTTCGGCATAGACCGCGATCGGCACGTCGCGCGCCTGCGCCAGCTTGGCCAATGCAAGGCCGCCCCCGCGCGATCCGGTGAAGCCAACTGCGGCGATGCGCGGGTCTTGGACAAGCGCTGCGCCCAGATCGTTCGAAGGGCCAACAAGGTGGCCAAACACGCCTTCAGGCAAACCACAGGCCGCAACGGAGCGGGCAATGGCAGCGGCCACGAGTTCGCCGGTGCGCGGGTGGGCCGGATGACCCTTGACCACGACCGGGCAACCGGCAGCGAGTGCCGATGCCGTGTCACCACCGGCGGTGGAGAAGGCCAACGGGAAGTTTGACGCGCCGAACACGGCGACAGGGCCGACCGGGATCATGCGCAGGCGGATGTCGGGGCGAGGCAGGGGCTGGCGATCAGGCAGGGCGGGATCAATGCGCAACTGCTGCCACGCACCCTTGCGCACCACATCGGCGAACAGCCGCAACTGGCCCATCGTGCGGCCACGTTCACCTTCAAGCCGGGCGCGCGGAAGCCCGCTTTCGCTCATCGCTGCTTCGATCAGTTCATCACCGATTCCCAAGATTTCCTCGGCGATCTTTTCAAGGAAAGCTGCGCGGGCTTCGCGGCTTGTGGCGCGGTAGGCGTCAAAGGCTTCGGCTGCTGCTGCGCACAACACGCCGACTTCGGCAGGTCCGTGGACGGTGAAGGCAGGGCCTTGCGGCTGGCCCGTGGCGGCAACCACGGAGCGGAATTCGGTCATGGGTATCTCCTGATTTACTCCGACATATTATCATTATTCCCGAAAGGCAACATGCGTCTCACTTAAACATTTCGCCGTCGGGGGAGTGCTGCTAAACCCCGTGGCAGGAGGCGAGAGATACCTTGAAAACTTCGGAAACTGGCGATTTGGCCGAACAAAAGCCTGAGGCAGCAAAGGCCAAAGCCGCCACCGGGCATGGGCCGGGCAGGCGGCTGCATGGCGCGCTGGCGCACAAGCTGGGCACTGCCATCTTGTCAGGCCAATATGGTCCCGGCGATGTGCTGCCCGGCGAAGTTGCCTTTGCCGAAGAACTGAAGGTTTCGCGCAGCGCCTATCGTGAGGCGATTCAGGTGCTGACCGCAAAAGGCCTCGTCGCCAGTCGGCCAAAGGCGGGCACCCGCGTTCTACCGCGTGAACGGTGGAACCTGCTTGATCCCGAAGTGCTGGCCTGGGCCTTTGCCGGGGAACCTGATGTGGGCTTCGTGCGCGATCTGTTCGAACTGCGATCTATCATCGAACCTGCCGCCGCGCGTCTGGCCGCGATGCGCCGCAGCAAGGACGATGTGCGCGTGATGCGCGATGCGCTGGCCGCGATGCGCCGCCATACTTTGACGACCGAGGCAGGCCGCGCGGCGGACCGTGATTTTCACGATGCCATCCTGCGCGCCAGCGGCAATCAGGCCATGTTCGTGCTCAGCGCCAGCATCGGCGCGGCGGTCCACTGGACCACGCAGTTCAAGCAGCGCTCACGCGAATTGCCGCGCAATCCCATCCCCGATCACGTGCGCGTGTTCGATGCAATTGCCGCTGGCGATGCCGATGCCGCCGCCGAAGCGATGGGCGTGCTGGTCGATCTGGCGCTAGAAGATACGCGCAGTTCGATGCAGCACTGGCCGCGCGAAGAGCGGGCCTAGGGTTCGACGGGTTCTGCGTGCGTGGGGCGCGAACCCCACAACGCGTAGAACAGGATGTAAAGTTCACAAGCCGCCGTCAGCAGGAACGAGGTCTGCAGGCCATAGGCATCGGCCATCCAGCCCTGCACCACCACCAGCGCGCCCCCTGCAATCGCCATGATCAGCAGGCCCGATCCTTCTTCGGTCAGCGGGCCGAGGCCCTTGATCCCCAGCGTGAAGATCGTGGGGAACATGATCGAATGGAACAGGCCCACCAGAATCAGCGACCACATTGCCACCGGCCCGGTGGTGAACACCGTGACCAGCATGACCACGAACGCGCCGATGGAAAATCCGGCCAGCACCAGCCCTGCATCAACCTTCTGCATCAGCGCCGATCCGGCAAAGCGCCCAACCATCATCCCGCCCCACAGAAACGTCAGATAATGCCCGGCCTGTTCTGCGGTCAGATTGGCGATTTCGGGCTGGCTGACGAAATTGACGAAGAGGTTGGCAACGCCGATCTCCGCGATCAGGTAGATGAAGATGGCCGGAATACCCAGCACCAGATTGCGGTGCTGCCACAGCGAATGCTTGGCCCGTTCCTCACGCGAAAGGCGCATCGTGGCCGCGCCCATCGCGGGCAGCGGAAAGCGTGCGATCACCACCGCCAGCGCCACCAGCACTACGGCGACCAGCCCGTAAGGCAGGATCACCGATTGCGCATCGGCCATGCGTTCGGCCTGCGTCAGCACGGTGTCGGCCGCGCTGGTACCACCCTTTGACCGGCCAAGGATCAGGTACGCGCCGAACATCGGGGCCAGCATAGTCCCGGCGGAATTCATCGCCTGCACCAGATTGAGGCGCGACGATGCCGTCTCGGGCTTGCCCACCACGGCGACATAGGGGTTGGCCGCCACTTGCAGCAGGGTGATGCCGCTGGCGATCACGAACAGCATGACCAGCGTGACGCCATAAGACGGGATCGAGGCTGCCAGCATCATGCCCAGCGCACCCGCCGCCATGACCAGCAACCCGATCACCAGCGACTTCTGATAGCCGAGCTTCTCGATCAGTTTGGCCGAGGGAATCGAAGCCACGAAATAGGCGATGAACCACACCGATTCGATCAGCGTGGTCTGCGTATAGTTGAGTTCGAACACACTGCGCAGGTGCGGCAGCAGGGTGTTGTTGATGACCGTGATGAAGCCCCACATGAAGAACAGGCTGGCCAGCAGCGCCAGCGCCGGGCCATATTTGACGGCACCATGATCGCTGCTCTCCACCCCATGCGGCGGGGTTCCTGATGAAGACATCACTGGCGGCATCGGGCGTGTTCCTCTCAAACTGCAAGTGCCAAATTGCTCGTGCCGTCGCCGTCATGCGGCATCTGGCTTGCACTTATTCCATTTGTCGGACTATATACGTGTCGTCGCGCCGTCAATGGCCGGTGCAAGCGAAAGGATCGGGGAATGGGCAAAGCTGGCAGACAGGCAAAGGAGATCGCACTGGCGCTGGGCATTGCCGCATTGATCCCGTCCGCTGCCCTCGCGGTTGAGGCGAGCCAGGAATCGGCCGGGCAGCTGGCTGATGGCACGCAAATCTCTGCGATCACGCTCAAGGCCGGAAACGGCGTCTCGGCGCGCATCCTTACCTATGGCGCCACGCTGCAATCGCTCGTCGCCCCTGATCGTCATGGCGAATTGCGCGATGTGACGCTGGGGTACGACAAGCTTGAGGACTACGTTGCCCATCCCAACTATTTCGGCGTCACCGTGGGCCGCTATGCCAACCGCTTGGCCGGTGGCAGCTTCACGATTGATGGCAAGGCTTTTTCCGTCCCGCAGAACGATGGCACAAACAGCCTCCACGGCGGCGGCAAGGGTTTTGACAAGCAGGCCTGGCAGGTCGTCTCGGTCAAATCCGGCGCAGTAGCCAGCGTGGTGCTGGCGCATGTCAGCCCCGATGGCGATTCGGGCTATCCGGGCAGGCTGGCCACTACGGTCACCTATTCGCTCGACGAAGCGGGCGCGCTGACCATTGTGTTCGAGGCGAAAACTGACAAGCCCACCGTCGTCAACATGACCAACCACGCCATCTTCAACATGGCCGGAGAAGGCGCGCCCGGTGGCGCGATGGACCAGCTGCTGACCATCCCCGCCGCCGCCTACACTCCGGTTGACGAAAAGCTGATCCCCACCGGCGAATTGCGCGCGGTCGAAGGCTCCGTCTTCGACTTCCGCCGCCCACGCCGTGTGGCCGATGGGCTGCGCGATGGGCGTGACGCGCAGATCGTGGTCGGTCGCGGTTACGATCACAACTTCGCGCTCGACAAGGGGCAGACCGCCAAGCCTGAACTGGCCGCCCGCCTTGAAGATCCGGCCTCGGGCCGTGTGCTCGAAGTATTCACCACCGAACCCGGCGTTCAGTTCTACTCCGGCAATTTCCTTGATGGCACGCTTATCGGAAAGCAGGGCCATCTTTACCGCATGGGTGATGGCATCGCGCTTGAACCGCAGAAGTTCCCCGATGCGCCGAACCAGCCCGCGTTCGTTTCCGCCCGGGTCGATCCGGGTAAGCCTTACCGCCACACCATGATCTACCGCGTGTCCACCTCGCGCTGAACCTGTCCATTTCCAAGCGAAAGCTGCCATGACCGACAAGCCTTCCACGCCCAAGCTGCGTTCGCGCGCCTGGTTCGACAATCCCGATAACATCGACATGACCTCGCTCTATCTTGAGCGCTATCTCAACTTCGGGTTGAGCCTTGAAGAGCTGCGTTCGGGCAAGCCGATCATCGGCATCGCGCAGACAGGCAGCGATCTTTCGCCCTGCAACCGCCACCATATCGTGCTGGCAGAGCGTATGCGCGAAGGCATCCGCGAAGCAGGCGGCATTGCGCTCGAAATTCCGGTCCATCCCATTCAGGAAACCGGCAAGCGCCCCACCGCGGGGCTTGACCGCAACCTTGCCTATCTGGGGCTGGTCGAGGCGCTCTATGGCTATCCCATCGATGGCGTGGTGCTGACCACAGGTTGCGACAAGACCACGCCTGCGCTGCTGATGGCGGCGGCCACGGTCAACATCCCGGCCATCGCGCTCTCGGTCGGCCCGATGCTGAATGGCTGGCACAAGGGTGAGCGCACCGGATCCGGCACCATCGTGTGGAAGGGCCGCGAACTGATGGCCAAGGGCGAACTGGACGCCGATGGCTTCATCAAGCTCGTTGCCAGTTCCGCGCCGTCTACCGGCTATTGCAACACGATGGGCACGGCCACCACGATGAACAGTCTGGCCGAAGCGCTGGGCATGATGCTCCCGGGTTCGGCCGCGATTCCGGCGCCTTATCGTGATCGTCAGGAATGCGCCTATCACACTGGCAAGCGCATTGTCGGCATGGTGCATGAGGACCTCAAGCCGTCCGACATCATGACGCTGGAATCGTTCCACAATGCCATCGTCGTCAATTCGGCCATCGGTGGATCGACCAACGCGCCGATCCACCTTGCCGCGATTGCCCGCCACATTGGCGTGGACCTGCCGCTGACCGATTGGCAGCGCCTTGGCCACAAGGTGCCGCTGCTGGTGAACCTGCAACCTGCGGGCGAATATCTGGGCGAGGATTATTACCGTGCAGGCGGTGTTCCCGCCGTGGTCGCGCAGCTTATGGCCCAAGGCCTGATTGCCGAGAACGCGATGACCGTGAATGGCAAGACGATTGGCGAAAACTGCCGGGGCGTTGAGATTGAGGACGAGCGCGTGATCCGCCCGTTCGCACAGCCGCTGCTTCAGGAAGCCGGGTTCCTCGTGCTGTCGGGCAACCTGTTTGATGCCGCGATCATGAAAACCAGCGTCATCAGCGATGAATTCCGCGCACGCTATCTTTCGAACCCCGATGATCCCGAGGCGTTTGAAGGCCCTGCTGTCGTGTTCGATGGGCCGGAAGATTACCACCACCGCATCGATGATCCGGCGCTTGGCATCACGTCGCACACCATGTTGTTCATGCGCGGTGCGGGGCCAATCGGCTATCCCGGCGCGGCAGAAGTGGTCAACATGCGCCCGCCTTCCTATCTCATCACCGAAGGCGTCAGCGCGCTGCCGTGCATTGGCGATGGCCGCCAATCGGGCACCAGCGGCAGCCCCTCGATCCTCAACGCCAGCCCGGAAGCGGCCGCGATGGGCGGGCTTGCCCTGCTCAAGACCGGAGACCGCGTGCGGCTTGACCTGAAGCAGGGCCGCGTGGATGTGCTGATTTCTGATGCAGAACTGGCCGAACGCCGCGCGGCGCTGGAGGCGGCAGGCGGCTATCCCTATCCCGCATCGCAAACACCGTGGCAGGAAATTCAGCGTGAGCGCGTGGGCCAGCTTTCCACCGGCGCAATCCTTGAAGGCGCGGAAAAGTATCAGCGTATCGCCCAGACGCGCGGGTTGCCGCGCGATAATCACTGAGTCTGTGAGATGACACTCTGGACGAAGATTGAACGCGGCGCACAGCGCGATGTGCTGGGCGAGGGCGCGCTTTGGTGCCCGCGTGACGGGGCGTTCTACTGGGTCGATATTCTCGCCCCGGCGCTCAACCGGCTGACACTTGCCACCGGCACAATTGAGCGCTGGGATATGCCCGAACCGCTGGGGTGGGTGGTGACAAGCGCACAGGGCGGCCTTGTCGGGGGCTTTCGCTCCGGCATCGCCACGATCAGCCTCGATCCGCTGGAAATCGGCCCGCGCAAGGCGTTAGAAGCGCACTTGGCCGGCAACCGAATGAACGACGGCAAGACTGACGCCAGCGGCGCGATCTGGTGCGGCACGATGGATATGAGCGAAACGCAGGCCAGCGGTTCGCTCTATCGCATCGGCCCGGATAGCGAGGTGCGGATGGTTGATATCGGCTATCTGGTGCCCAATGGCCCGGCCTTCTCGCATTGCGGCCAGTGGATGTACCACACCGACAGCGGTCGCCGGCTGATCTATCGTTTCGCGCTTGATGATGGCCAAGCCCGCAAGGACCGGGTCTTTGTCGAATTCGGCGAGGACGATGGTTACCCGGACGGAATGACGACCGACAGCGAAGGCTTCGTCTGGGTGGCGCATTGGGATGGCGGTCGCATCACCCGCTTCGCGCCCGATGGCAGCCGGGATCGTTCAATCGAACTGCCCGCACGGCGCATCACCAACATTGCCTTTGCTGGTGAAGGGTTGGACCGCATGTTCGTGACCTCGGCAGCAACTGGGCTTGAACCATCGGAATTTGATGGCGCGCTGTTCGAAGTGGATTGCGGCGGGGTTACCGGCAATGCGCCGGTGCCGTTTGCCGGGCAGGTGCTCTAACTGCCGGGCTGAATGTACGGCGCGGTTGCCCAAAGCGCGCGCTCCCATCTGCGCGGATCGTTGACCGCTTCCACCGTGCCGTCACCCACCACCAGCGTGGCGCGGTCTTGCAGGGTATAGGCCGTCCAGTCGGCAAGGCCCGGCTTGCCGGTCTTGGCGAGGCCGGTAAAGGCGCGCATCATCAGATCGCGCGTCATCCGTGCCTGCGCATCGGTGCCACTCATGCTGCCCGGTGCATCCAGCGTGCCGAAAACATAGGGAATGTCATCGGTATGCGCCGCCCCGCGCAAGGGATCGATGGGGGAAGGGCGGTCAAGCTGGTAGACCCACGTTGCTGCGGCCCCCGCCTTGGCGCGCTCATCCGCCTCGATCACTTGCCCCGGCCATGAACGGCCTGCGGTGGTGGCGGAATAGAACACTTGTTGCGGCGTCCACTGCGGATATTGCGCGCGATATTGCGCCACGACCCAATCAACATCGAGGTCGATCTTGATTTCCGGGGCGATGCGCGCGGCGAGGTTATCCCAATTCAGCCCTTGCAGCTTGGTCCCGCGCGGATCGATGAAAGCCCGCGTTTCCTCGCGCGTGTTGCCAAGGATCATCGGAATGTGCAGCGATTGCGGCGCAGCGTCCGGCCAGAACGGGTGGCGCGGCAGATTGGTCATATCCAGCACCGGTCCCATATACAGGCCGCCGCCGATCACTGGGTCGGTCGCGGTCAGCCCATCCACCAATTGCTGCACTGGCATTGTGCGCAGCATATCCACATCGCCCGGTTGCAGCTTCAGCGCCGCAAACAGCGCCTGCGTTCGCTTCCACGCATTGCCCGGCCCACTGGCAACAACCTGCTGCCCGCTCATCGTGGCGGCGCTATGGAACAGGCCCTTGGCCGCTGGCATCGCCATCAGCGTGGCAATCTTGGCCCCGCCGCCCGATTGGCCGAACACCATCACCCGCGCCGGATCGCCGCCAAACTCTGCAATATGTGCCCGGACCCATTCAAGCGCCAGGATCAGGTCCAACTGACCCAGATTGCCGCTGTCTGCATAGCGCGGACCGAACGGTTTCAGCCAGGCATAGCCCAGCGCATTGAGCCGGTGGTTGACCGTAACGACCACAACATCGCCCTGCGCCGCCAGCTTTCCGCCATGCGTCAACGGGTCGGTCACCGTGCCGTTGGCATAGGCCCCCCCGTGAAAATAGACCACCACCGCCCGGCCGGCTTTGGAGTTTGCGTCCGGTGTCCAGACGTTCAGGAACAGGCAATCCTCTGCCTGCGCCATGTCGGGATTGCCCCGCTGCGGTGCGATGGGCGCAAACGCCTGCGCCTTGGTGCGCGCGCCGCTCCAAGGCTCCGCCACCGCCCGCTCAAACCGCGCCGCGCGGCCATAACGAATGCCCTTGAACGCCAGCACCCCGTCTTTGCGCAGGCCCGCAAAGCGCGCCACTTGCGGATCGCGCGTCTTGGCCAGCGCCGGTGCGGCCAGCAGTGCGGCGCTGCCACCCAGCAGCGCGCGCCGCGTCAGCTCAACGGCGGACATCGCCACCTTCGGTTGAGAAGGCAGCCAGCTCACCCCCACCGATCAGGCAGAAATCACCCGGCAGCGAATGTTTGAGCGCCGCCAGCGCCAACCCACACTCTGCCATAGTCTGCGCATCGCCACCGCGCAGAAACTGGTGCAGCACGCCTGCAGCATAAGCATCGCCCGTGCCAATGCGGTCGACAATGCCGGACACGTCAATTTCGGCAGTCTGGTGCTTGGAAGCGCGCGTATCGACCCGAGCCGCGATCCGGTGATGATCGCTGGAAACCACATGCCGCGCGGTTGATGCTACCAGCTCAAGGTTCGGAAAGGCCGCAAACGCCGCGTCCACCGCCTCGCGCCGCCGTTCCGCGCCATCGCCGGAAAATGTCTTGCCCAGCAGCAGCGAAATGTCGCGGTGGTTGCCGATCAGCACCGTTGCCGCGCTTACCAGTTCGGTCAGCACAGAGCGAGGATCACTGTCCCAGCTTTCCCACAATTGCGCGCGGTAATTGCCATCAAGGCAGATCGGCACGCCCGCATCCTGCGCAGCCGATACCGCCGCGCGGATCAGCGCAACACCATTCGGCCCCAGCGCTGGCGTGATGCCGGAAAGGTGCAGCAGGGCGGCCCTGTCCAGCGCCCCTGCAAAATCAAACGCTCCCGCATCGGCCAGCGCAAAGGCGGACCTGGCCCGGTCATAGGTGATTGACGAAGGCCGCAGCCCCGCGCCCGGCTCCATGAAATACAGCCCCATGCGTCCGGCCCCGCGAGCCACAAAGCGCGTATCCACGCCTGCCGCACCCAGTTCCGCCCGCGCCTTGTCTCCCAGCGGGGTTGCGGGCAGCAGCGTAACCATGCGCGTTTCATGCCCCAGCGCAGCCAGCGCAGCGGCAACGTTGGCTTCCGCTCCGCCGACTACCATGTCGAGGCTCTGCGCCTGCACCATCAGCCTTGCGCCGGGAGGCGAAAGCCGCAGCAGCATCTCGCCAAAGCAGACGACATGACCAGTCATCAGCGCGCCAGCCACCCGCCGTCTACCGCCAGCACGTGCCCCTGCACATAGTCTGCCGCGCTGCTGGAAAGGAACACTGCGGCCCCGCCGATGTCCGATGGCGCGCCCCAGCGGCCTTCGGGAATACGCTCCATGATCTGGCGGTTGCGCGTTTCGTCTTCCTGCAACGCTGCGGTATTGTTGGTGGCGATATAGCCCGGCGCGATGGCGTTCACGTTCACGCCCTTGGCCGCCCATTCGCAGGCCAGCAGCTTGGTCAGCCCCGCCACACCGCTCTTGCTCGCGGTATAGCTTGGCACGCGAATGCCGCCCTGAAAGCTGAGCATTGAGGCGATGTTGATGATCTTCCCGCGCCGCCCGGTGGCCTCACGATGGGCGATCATGTGGCGTCCGGCGGCCTGAGAGAGAAAGAACACCGACTTGAGATTGGTGTCGACGACCGCGTCCCAATCCTCCTCGGTAAAGTCTACCGAATCGGCACGGCGAATGATCCCGGCGTTGTTGATCAGGATATCCAGTCCACCAAGCGATGCCAGGACCTGATCGACCACGCTTTGCACCGGCGCAATGGTGGAAAGGTCCGCGCCCACCAGTTCGCACTTGCGGCCCAGCGCGCGTACTTTTGCGGCGGTTTCCTCCGCAGGCGTGCGGCCAACAGCGGCAATGTCGGCCCCGGCTTCGGCCAGCGCAACCGCGATGCCCTGGCCGATGCCGGTGTTCGCGCCGGTGACGACCGCAACGCGGCCCGAAAGATCAAAAACGCTCATCCCCAATCCTCTCCTCGGTTCGGGATGCTTACGCAGTCACGCCGCGCAAGTAGTCGGCAATCGCCTCATCCTTGCAGTTGGGATAGAACAGCTCGGCAAACTTTTCGCCAGCCACGGCTGCCTTGAGCAAGTCCTGATCGACCGTCTTAAGCACGGTCAGCATATCACGGCACGAAGCGTTCTTCAGATCCTTCAGAATGCCGCGATTGGTCTTCATGATCGCGGCACGCTCACGCGGATAGCCAAGGCCACGCTCGCCATCGAACAGCTTGGCGTAAACGTCCTGCAGGTTCAGCTCTGCCGCCCAGCCAAAGCCCTTCGAATAGGGCATGGAAATGGCATTGCCGTCGTTGATCTGGCCAAACAGGAAAGCGTCGGTCGGATCGATCACCAGACCGCAGAACACGCCGGGCATGGAATTTGCTGCCAGCATCGATCCCATGCCGGTGCCGCAGCCTGTGACCACAAAATCGGCCGCGCCCGAATTGAGCAGGATGCCGGTCAGCAGCCCGTTCATCACATAGGTCAGCGAGGCTTTGTCCTCGGGCGTGTACATGCCGTAATGATGCACTTCATGGCCCAGCGGCACAGCCACGGCGGTCAGCGATTCGTGGACGATGCTGGCCTTGGCGGCTTGACTGTTCTCGATGATGAGGGCGATCTTCATGGGAATTTCCTCTCGCTCCGGCGTTTTGGCCGGTGGGCTGTTGTCTGTAAGCTGTCCTCTAGGTAACCGGTGTCATAAAATCACGCAAGCCGGTTTTTGGTGTTTGGCACCATAGCCCATCACGCCGAAGCGACCGACGCGCGCTCGATCAGGTCGGAAAGAAAGTGCGAAGGTTGCCGGCGCGCTTCTGCCGGATCAATCAGCTTGATCGCCGCCGCCTTGGCCATTGCTTGGATCGGCCAGCGCACCGTGGTCAGTGGCGGCCAGATGTGTGCGGCGATGGCAGTGTCGTCGAAGCCTACGATGGAGAGGTCTTCGGGCACCGAAAGCCCCTGCTTGCGCGCGGCGTGCAGCACGCCTGCGGCCATTTCATCGTTGCTGGCAAAGATGGCCGTAGGGCGAGGGGTGGTTGCCAACAGTTTCTCACCGGCCGCTATCCCGGTTTCAAAGGTGTAGTTCCCTTCGGCCATGATCGCTATGTCCAGCGCCAGCCCTGCGCTGTCCAAAGCATCGCGATACCCCAATGCGCGTTCGGCGGCAGAGCGGAAGCCTTCCGGGCCAGCTACAAACCCGATCCGCCGATGGCCGCGCCCGATCAGATAAGCCACTGCCTTGGCCACGGCCTCACGGTCGTTCGAAGCGACCATATGCTGGTCCTCGTCCAGCTTTACCGATCCCATGCGCACCCAAGCCACACCAAGCTCGTCACACAGATCGGCCAGCGCATCGTTCTCGGATATGGGCGGCAGCAGCAGCACGCCGAACAGGCGCTGCTGTTCAAGGAAAGTACGCACATCATCCAGCATATCGGGCGACCGGCGGTTTACCGGGCGCACTACCAGCGCGAATTCGGTGTCGCGGATGGCGGAAAGAATGCCTTCCTGCACACCCAGCACCATTTGCGCGTTGGGGTTGTCGTGGATCAGCCCGATCAGGAAATTGCGCCGCAGCGCCAGCGCGCGCGCCTGCGGGTTGGGCACATAGCCAAGGTCGGCGATCACCGCCTCAACCTTCTCACGTGTCGCGCCGTTCAGCAGGGGCGAACGGTTGATGACGCGGCTGACGGTCTTCTTCGATACGCCCGCGATGCGCGCCACGTCGTTGATCGTCGGCTTGCCGTCCTTTGCCTTTTTCACGCCCGTCCCCGATCAATGATGCTGCGCCGCCGGTGAGTTACACCGGTGTCACCAACCACGCTGTCCTAGCCACATCGCGGTGATCTTTGCAATGGTCGCACGTTTTCCGGCAATTGACACCGGTTACCTACGCGCTATCCATTGCGCAACGATAAGGGAGAGTCGTTTGCTTTCGCAGGACGTTTCAATGCCACAGGCTTTGCAGGTTCACGCCACCGATGGCGTGGCCGTGGCGCTGCGTCCTTTGGCGGTGGGCGATGTGCTCGCGGTCGGCGGAACGGCCATCACGCTCTGCAACGACATTGCGCAGGGCCACAAATTTGCAGTGCGCGCCCATGCCCCCGGCGATGCGGTGGTCAAATACGGGCTGCCCATCGGCCGCGCCACACAGGCGATTGCGCCGGGCGAGCATGTCCACGTCCACAACCTTGCCACCGCGCTCGAAGGCGAAGTGGCCTATCTTGCCCCTGTGACAACCGCCATGCAGGCAGCGCAATCTGCCAGCGGACCACAATGGCAGGGATACCGCCGCGGCGACGGCCGCGCTGCCACGCGCAACGAAATCTGGATACTCCCCACGGTAGGCTGTGTCGGCCTCACGTCTGAGCAAGTTGCCCGCGCTGCCGAGGTGCGCCACGCGGCGCTGATTGCAGAAGGACGGATCGACGGCATCCTCGCCTTTTCGCACCCGCACGGCTGCTCGCAACTGGGCGATGATCTGGGTGGAACGCGCGCCCTGTTGGCTGGGCTTGCCGCCAATCCCAACGCGGCGGGCGTGCTGCTGCTGGGGCTGGGTTGTGAATCAAACCAGCTGGCCGACTTGCTTGCTGCGATTCCCGAATCACACCGCGGCAAAGTTCGCACGCTGTCGTCGCAAGGTGCGGGCGACGAATTGGCCGAGGCGGCGGCGTTGGTGGATGAACTGGTTGCGCTGGCCGCTGCCGCCCAGCGCCAACCGCTCCCCCTCGGAATGCTGACCGTGGGCCTAAAATGCGGCGGGTCGGACGGCTTTTCCGGTCTTACCGCCAACCCCCTGCTCGGGCGCTTCAGCGAGACATTGGCTGCGGCAGGCGGCACGCCAGTCCTGACCGAAATCCCCGAGATATTCGGCGCGGAGCAGGCCTTGCTTGAACGTGCGGTCGATACGCAGACGTTCGATGCCGCCGCCGCGCTGGTGAACGGCTTCAAGCGCTATTACCTCGACCAAGGCTTGCCTGTGTCGGAAAATCCTTCGCCCGGCAATATCGCGGGCGGCATCACCACGCTTGAGGAAAAGTCTGCAGGCGCAGTGCAAAAGGCTGGAACCGCGCCGCTGTGCAGCGTGCTGGCCTATGGCGAGCAGGCGTCCACGCCCGGCCTTGCCCTGCTGGAAGCGCCGGGCAACGATGCGGTGTCGTCCACCGCGCTGACCGCCGCCGGGGCCACGCTGGTGCTGTTCACCACAGGGCGCGGCACGCCGCTGGGCTTTCCGGCACCAACGGTCAAAGTCGCCTCGAATCGCACGCTGGCACAGGCCAAGCCGCACTGGATTGATTTTGACGCATCACGTGCGCTGGATGAAGGGCAGGACGCGGCCGACGCTGCCTTTCTCGACACGCTGCTCGCCATCGCCAGCGGGCGAAAAACTGCCGCTGAACGCGCCGGACAGCGCGCCATAGCCATCTGGAAAAGGGGCGTAACGCTCTAACCACACATGCTGCCAAAGCGCAGCCACTTGCGAATGACACCGGTTTCCTATAGTCAGCCGGGCGAACGAAGGACCAAGGGATGGGGATTGAATTGAACGAGAATGCGGATCATGTCGCGAAGGCTTTTGTCAGTGCCCGCCACGCTGCGTGCGCATTGCCGATCTACCCCGGCATAGCACCGCAGGATCTTGCCAGCGCCTATGCCATTCAGGATCGTGCCATCGTGATCGACGGGCGCGTGGTTGAAGGCTGGAAGGTTGGCCGCATCAACGCGCCGCTTGATGGCCAGCTTGGTGCAAACCGTCTGGCGGGTCCGATTTTTGCGGGCAGCATTGTCGATGCCGCCGCAGATGAAGCGCCGCAAATGCCGGTCTATGTCGGCGGGTTCGCCGCTGCCGAGGCTGAGATGCTGCTCCATGTTGCCCCCGGTTTTTCCGGCCCGGTGCCCACGGATGACGCAGGCACCATCGCCATTCTTGATGACGTGCGCCTTGGCATCGAAATCGCCAGTTCGCCATATCCCGGCATCAATACGGACGGGCCAGTGATCACGGTTTCAGACTTCGGCAACAACGCCGGTCTTGTGCGCGGCGCTGCTGTGGATGGCTGGCGGGACGTAGACCTGTGCGCCATCACCGTGCGCAGTGAAATCGATGGCGTCGAGGTGGGCGCGGCAACTGCTGCCACGATGCTTGATGGCCCATACGGTGCCGTGCGCTTCCTGCTCGCCAATCTGATGGAACGCGGCTTCGACGTGTCGGCTGGCCTGTGGGTCTCCTCGGGCGCGATCACCGGCGTGCATGACATTGCGGTGGGCCAGTCCTTCCGCGCCGTGTTCGAAGGTTGCGGCGAAGTGCGCTGCAGCGTGATTGCCGCCAGCCCGCGCTAAAGGTCAAGGAGCGCACCGGTCAAAGCCGGGCGCTCGTTTGGGAGAGTAACGATGGTCGAAGTTTCCGCACCCGCCCCCGGCCCCGCTGTCGATGCCGCCGCTGCAAAGGCAGGCCGTTATCGGTGGGTGATCGTCGCGCTGCTCTTTGCGGCAACGGCAGTCAATTACATCGACCGGCAGATGATCGGCGTGTTGAAGCCCACGCTGGTCGCCGAATTTGGCTGGACCGAGACGGACTTCGCCCAGATCGTGTTCTGGTTCCAGGTTGCTTACGCCATCGGCTACATTGGCTTTGGCCGGATTGTCGACGTGGTCGGCGCAAAGCTTGGCTACACCATCGCCATCATCGTCTGGACGGCAGGACACATGGCGCACGGCTTTGCCAGCGGCCTTGCCAGCTTTGCCGCCGCGCGCTTCGGCCTTGGCATCGGGGAAAGCGGCAACTTTCCCGCCGGTATCCGCGCCGTAACCGACTGGTTCCCGCAGCGTGAGCGTGCCTATGCCATCGGCCTGTTCAATGCAGGCGCGAATGTCGGCGCGATCATCACGCCGCTGCTGGTGCCAGCGCTCGTGCTGTGGTTCGGTTGGCGCGCGGCGTTTTTCGTCACCGGTATCTTCGGCGTGATCTGGCTGGTGGTCTGGTGGCTCGTTTATCGCCATCCCAGCGAACACAAGAAGGTTTCCCCCGCCGAACTCGCATGGATTCAGCAAGACCCGGCAGACCCGGTCGAAGCCATCGGCTGGAGCCGCCTGCTCACCGTGCGTGAGACTTGGGCCTATGCGCTCGGTAAGTTCTTGATCGACCCGATCTGGTGGTTCTTCCTGTTCTGGCTGCCGGGCTATCTGTTCGAACGCTATGACATGGATCTCAAGACCTTCGGCCTGCCACTGGCGGCGATCTATCTGATTTCCGATGGCGGCTCGATCTTTGGCGGCTGGATGTCGTCGCGCCTGATAAAGGCCGGGCGCACGCCGAACTTCGCGCGCAAGATCACCATGTTGCTTTGCGCCTTTGCCGTCACGCCGATCTGGTTTGCGCAAAGCATCGACAGCGTGTGGGGCGCGGTGCTGATCATCGGCCTCGCCACTGCCGCGCATCAGGCGTTCTCTGCCAACCTTTACACTTTGCCGTCAGACGTATTCCCGCGCGGGGCCGTTGGCTCGGTCGTGGGGATTGGCGGCACGGTGGGGGCGCTGGGCGGTATGGGCATGGCGCTGTTCACCGGATATATTCTGGACAGCACTGGCAGCTATGAAATCCTGTTTGCGATCTGCGCCAGCGCCTATTTCGCAGCGCTTGCCGTGGTACATTTCCTCACGCCAAGGTTGGACGCTGCCAAGCTTTGAAATGGCGCTGAACGACACCTAGGGCGGGCTATTGCTGTTCAACAGCAACCTGCACGACCGCACAGATGGGCTGACGGCAAGTGGGTGTCAGCCCGTCTGTGGTTCTTCGGCGGCGCTAGGGATACCGTTACGCAGCGTCTGCAAATCCACCATAGCGGCCGCGGAAAAACAGCATGGGATCAGTCTGGCGGTGCGCTTCCAGCTTGATCACGCGGCCTAGCACCAGGAAATGATCGCCTGCAGCTGTCACGGATTCCAGTTGGCATTCGATAGAGGCCATCGCGCCTGCAAGTAACGGCAAGCCATGCTCCGATATGCTGTATTCGATACCGGCGAACTTGTCGCCCGGACCTGCAATCTGGCGGCACAGGGCTGTCTGATCGCTGGCGAGGACATTGACGCAGAAATGCCCGGCCATTTCGATCTGCGGCCATGAACTGGAATTTGCAGCAGGAAAGAAGCCGACCAGTGGGGGATCCAGCGAGACGGAACTGAATGATCCGACGACCATCCCCACGGGGCTGCCCTGTGCGTTTATCGCGGTGATCACGCACACACCGGTAGGGTAATGGCCAAGCACTTCGCGGAAAGTCGCCGCCTCGATACGCATTTCACTCATTGAACCGCAAACTCCATGATCTTTGCGCCCAAACCACGTTGACGCCCAGTCGGCCAACACCATCGGTCCAACAGGATTTCAAGGGTGCGGACTGTGTTGCCCCCTTTCCAAACGTCGCGAACGGGTTGACCTGCGTTAAGATAGGGCAGGCTCGCTTGACCGGGGGTGATGTGCCGAGGCTCGAAGGTTTGGGCGCCCTTTCGGTAGCCCGTTGCAAAATGACAGTCCGCTTCACCAAACCAATCTGTAGGTAGGTTCCTGAAGGGCTTTATCGTGTGCATCGGATGCAGGCATGGTCCCGCAGTTTGGACGGGGCACTGTTTGGCGGCCATGAAAGCGGCCACCGGACACAAGGAGCACCATAAAGATGGCAGCAAATTCACAGTCCGATGTTTTGGCTCTCGATGCTGACAGGCTGTTGGACGAATATCCACTGCCTGAATACTTGCGGGAGAATGTTCGGTCAGGATTGGAGATGCTGCTGGCATCTGCTGCGGAGATGACGGATTTGAACGCCAACGGGCGTGCCCGCCTGTTGTTCGGCATCCATGACGATCTGGGGCGGCTCAAGCAGATTGCCGATGACCGCGCCCGCTATCCCGAAATTGCCGAAGTTGAAATCCGCGAACCGCTGTTCATTGTCGGCCTGCCGCGATGCGGCACCAGCGTGTTGCACGCGCTGCTCAACGAAGATCCCGATGTGCGTGCGCCGCTGCAGTGGGAAATCGCCTATCCATCACCCCCGCCCGAACGCGCGACCGAACGGACCGACCCGCGCATTGCGAAGTATGACGCTTACTTATGGGAGTCATTCGGCGGTGATCCGAAGGAATTGCTCAAGGGCCATCCGCTCGGGGCAATGATTCCGCAGGAGTGCGGATCGTTCATGACCAGTTCGTTCCAGAGCAGCAACGTGTGCATGTTGCAGCGCCTGCCGCGCTTCTATGAATGGTTTCAGGGCGTCGATGCCACGTTCCGGTATGAAGTGCACAAGATGTGGTTGCAGCAACTCAGCTGGAAAAACCCGCGCAAGCACTGGGTGCTGAAGATTCAGGAGCATATGTACAAGATGCGGGAACTGCGTGCAGTCTATCCTGACGCAATCTTCATCCAGCCGCACCGCGACCCTGCGCAAGTCGTCGCCTCGATTTCTCAACTGATGTATGTGATCCGCAGCCCTGCCTATGACGAACCGGGCAAGGACAAGATCGGGCAGGAATTCCTGAACCTGTGGTCCGACGGGATCGAGGCGATGATGAACTATCGCGACGCCAACCCGGACCTTCCGATCCACGACATGCGCTTCAAGGATCTGATTACCGATCCCGTCGCTACAATTCGCAAGGCCTATGCCCAGTTCGGGCGTGAATTGAGTGACGAGGGCGCGGCGGGTGTGCTGCAGTGGCTGGCGGATAACCCCGCCGACAAGCACGGCAAGCGCAGCTACAGCCTTGAAGAATTCGGGCTGGACGAACAGATCGTGCGCAGCCGCTTTGCGCGTTATACCGAGACTTATCGTGACTTCGTCTGAGGTTGCGCCTGAGGCAGATGGGCTGCCGCAGTGGGCCGATTACCTTGGCCTTCTGACCAAGGCTGACAGCGTGCTGGACCTGTTGGCAGACCCTTCCGATCCGCTGGCGCGGCAGGAAGCCTATCGGCTGATGTTCATGGCGCTGGCAGCGGGATTCCAGAGCACTTTCGTCGACCCGGATCACCCGGAGTTCACCTGTGCGGTCAGCAATGTGATGAACAGCGTCGGGGTCAATCCCGACTTCATCTATGGCTCAGCCTCGATCCGGGGCGACGGGGTTTACCGGCTGAGCGGCAAGCGTGGCGGCGGTGTGTTCGTCCTGTTCGATATCAATGCCGGCTCAATCGGTGTGCTCGACACGTTCGGGCCGTCGGTCGGCTTTATTGATCTTGACGAATGTATGCTTGGACCGGACGGCAGCTTTGACATCCTGATCAGCGGCGAGCGACCGGAAGGCCATACTGGCGACTGGTTCCAGCTTGATCCGCGCGCCTGCAACATTGCTGTTCGCCGTGCCTACTACAACTGGGGGGTGGAGGAAGAGGCAAAAATCGCGATAGAGCGCGTGGATCGCCCGATTGGTCCGGTGCGGCTGGACGCGGCGGAAATCGCGCGGCGGCTGACCGCGCTTTCCGGCTTTGTTGAACGGTATGCCACCTTCGCAATGGGCTATGGCGCGCGACAGCGTGCGCAAGGTGTGGTCAACCGGCTGGAGCATGACGACTGGGCTGGGCGCGGAGGGCTTTCGGGGCAGCACTACTATCAGGGCATCTTTGCGCTTGAACCGGGGCAAGCGATGATCCTTGAAACCGAAGTGCCTGACACGGTGCGGTACTGGAACATCCAGTTGAACGATCCGCTGTGGAATTCCATCGAATGGTTCAACCGGCAAAGCAGCCTGAACGCGGCGCAGGTGACGCTTGATAGTGACGGGCAGTTCCGCGCGGTGATCGCGCTGGATGATCCGGGCGTGCCAAACTGGCTCGATCCGGGCGGACACTTGACCGGATCGCTGATGCTGCGCTGGACGCAGGCGAGCCACGGCCCGGTGCCGAGATTGCGCATTGTCGATGCTGGCAGCGTGCGGGAACACCTTCCCGCCGATACGCCGGTGGTGACGCCGCAGCAACGTCAGGAGGTGCTGCGCAAGCGTCTGCGCGGTTCGCAATGGCGGCACCGTTGGTAGAAGGACAAGCCTGATGGACCTTGGCATTTCCGGGCGGCGGGCACTGATTGCCGGATCGAGCAGCGGGATCGGCGCGGCAATTGCTGCGTCGTTGGCGCGGGAAGGCGTGGACGTGCTGATCCACGGCAGAAACCGCGACAGCGCGCAAGATGTGTGCGAGGGGATCACGGCGGCGGGCGGCAAGGCGGCTGTCTTGTTGGCCTCGCTTGATGATCCCGCCAATGTGGCCGCGCTGGCGCGTGCGGCGTCAGCCACCGGCCCGGTCGATATTCTGATCAACTGCGCGGGCGCAGCGTCGGATTCGCACCGCTGGTTTGATAGCCCGGCCGATGCGTGGCAGCGGCAGTTTCAGACGTCGACGTTCTATGCTGTGCAATTGATTCAGGCTCTGGTGCCTGCGATGCGCGCACGGGGCTGGGGGCGTGTGCTCAACGTCAGCAGCGGTGCGGCCTACCGCGCGATGGTCAACCATCCCGAATATGCGGCAGCCAAGCTGGCGCTTCATTCGATAACGGCGTCGCTTTCAGCCGAACTGGGCGATTGCGGCGTGCTGGTCAACACACTGGTCTCCGGTCCGGTGCTGACGCCTAACACAACCGCGTCGATCAGCAAGAGCGCCGCCGCACATGGCTTTACGGAAACCGGAGCCGCGCTTGAAGCTCGCGTGATTGCCGAAGTGTGGAGAGCCAACATTCCCTTGGCGCGGATGGGCCGGGTACAGGAACTGGCCGATGCCGCGTGCTTCCTCGTTTCGGAACGTGCATCTTATATCACCGGCGCGGCCTTGCGCGTCGATGGGGGATCAGTGGGCGCTATCGCTTGAAATTGCGCTAACGCTGGATCACGATTTTGGCGTGCGGGCTTCCAGCCTGCGCGGCCCACGCCTCATTTGCGCGTTCGAACGGGTAGATGGCGGTATCGACGACCAGCGTGCCATCTGCAGCCATTGCCATCAGGCGTTCGAAGGCAGCGCGGCGTTCGGCGGCCGGGCGTTGTCCGGTGCCCACGCCGATATGGCTGCGGAACACCAGATCGCGCAAGGATAGCGCGACGGTCTGCCCCGCCTGAACGCCAATGCTCATCATCCGCGCGCCGGGACGCGTAGCGCGCATCGCGGCCTCTGCCGGTGGGCCGTAGATCACATCAAGCACCACATCGAAGCCGCCGTTCGACGCGGCTTTCAGCGCCTGTTCGTCATCGCCCGTGCCAAGCTGGACCGTTGCATCGGCCAAACCGCGCGCTTTCAACGCGGCAAGCTTGTCTGCGCTGCGCGCTGCGGCGACGACATGACCTGCGCCCATTATCCGTGCAATCTGCAGTCCGATCTGCCCAACGGGGCCGGTCGCGCCCAGAATCAGGACGTTGTCGCCGGGCTGGATGCGCGCTTCTTCCAGCGGGATGAGTGCGCCCGTGCCCGATATGGCGAGCGCGATAACCTGATCGTCGGCAAGCTGCGCGGGGCAGGGCCAGACTTCGGCATCCGCCACCAGGGTCTGTTCCGCCATTGCTCCGAAGGGGGCAATGCTGTGGCCAAAATAAACCCGGGTGCCGTCCGCCAAGGTGCCAACGCCTTCGCCACCGGGGACATAGGGTGCAGCAACAGGGCCGAAGAAGCCCTTGGCGCGCATCAGGTCGGTCGGGCCGATCCCGGCGGCGGTGACCGTGATCAGGTGCGCTTCGGCGGTGGTTTGCGGCGCGGGGTGTTCGGCCAGCGTGAAGCTGCCATCTGGCGCGATGATTGCGGCCTTCATCGGGCGAAATTCCTTGTTGGCAAGAAAATGGCCGCCCGCGCTGGGGTGCGCGGGCGGCCTGGAAAGCTTGGCCGGATCAGTATGCGCCGGGAGGCGAAATGCCGTCGGCTCCGGTCATGCTGCGACCATAGATTTCGTAACCGATGGTCGGGATGTTCTGGATGTGGCGCGTGGCCATCGAAACATCACGCCAGTACCGGTTGATCGGCTTGTCGAGCGCGAAGGCCGACGAGCCTGCCTGAAACATCAGCGATTCACTGGCACCGTGGACCAGTTCAATCATCTGCGCACCCGCAGCGCGGTGCTGTGCCTTTTCCGCAAGCGTGAACTCCTCGCCCAGACCCACGCGGTCAAGCTTGGCAGTCAGATCGAACAGGATCAGCTTGGCGGTGTTGACCATCGCAGCGGCTTCACCAAGATCGCGCATGTATGCGCCAGATTGCGTGCGCGTGGGGATGAACGTGGTCAGCACCGGCTTCTTGGGTGCTTCGGCGGTGACGATCTCGACCATCGCTTCAACTGCACCGATCAGCTGTGCAATGCCGGTGGTGCGGACCACTGGAACAGCCGGGAGGTAATCGGACGGAGCACCGAAGTGGCGCTTGGTATCGTCGATCTGCCCGGCGCGCTCGCTCATCAGCACCATCTGGTCATCGGGGATGAACACATTTTCGGCAATTGCAGTGTCAGATCCTGTGCCCTGCATGCCCGATACGAACCAGCTGTCGACGATGGTCATGGAATCCATCGGCAGGTAGCACATGTTGATGCCCGGAACGACCGGACCATCATAGTCTTCCAGCACAACGCCCTGCTGCGCCCAGGTCGATTGGCGCGAGCCGGACATGTAGGGCCACTTGCCGTTGATGATCCAGCCACCATCGACCTTGCGCGCCTTGCCGGGAGGATTGTAGGCCCCGCATACTGGTTGAGCGCCTTTGCCGAAAACTGCATCCTGCACGCCATCAGGCGCAAGGCTGGTGATCCAGCTGGTGCCGTTGATGATCTGCATGACCCAGCTTACCGCCGGATCGCCCTTGGCAATTTCGATCTGTACCCGGCAGAAATCGGTAGGTGACAAGCCATAGCCGCCGAGCCGCGTGGGCACGAGCAACTGCAACAGGCCATGTTCCTTCAGCGCCTTGTCAACTGCCGGCGTTGGCGCACGGAGCCGTTCACCCTCGGGTGCCTCGCTCTGCAGAAGTGGGCGCAAGCTGCGGGCGAGTTCGACAAATCCGTCCGCGACATCCTTGGGCGCGAATGCGCGCTGGCTATCGACGTTGAGTTTGGCAATGGTAGCCATCAGTTTGTCCTTTCTATCGTAACGGCATGATAGCCGACGGTCTGCAGTGCCCATTGCAGGATGTGCTCGGGCGATTCATTCCAGCTTCTCATCCAATCCGCACTCGCCGGGACGATCAGCGTGCTGAGCTGGAGTCTGACCAGCGATTCGATCAGGATGTCCCGATTGATCGGGCAGCCGGCCTTGTGTTCGATATAGTCCAGCGTCGGTTCCAGCGCTTCGCGCACGGCCGCCTTGTGACGCGGGAAATGGGTACGCAGAAATTCGAGATGGAAGGCAGGCTCCACTTCGAAAATCCGGTCAGGCGAACGCTCGATGGTGAAGTGTGCAAAGAACTGCATCACCGCACGAAAACGGTCCATCGGGTCATCAATGGCTTCGGCCACTTCCAGTATGCCTTGCTCGAAGCTGGAGCAGACATATTCGGAAACCGCAGCCAGCACGTCTTCTTTCGAGGCGAAGTAGCGATACAAGGTGCCGCGTGAAACGCCGCTGGCATCGCTGATGTCGCGCATGGAAAGCCGCCGTGCCCCCAAGGTCTGGATCGCGCGCAAGGTGCCATCCAGAATCTTCTGGACGCTGGCATATTGGTCGCCAACGGCGGTGCCGCCCCATTCACCTTGCGGAAGAAGTTTCACCCGGCTGCCTCCAGTTCTGCAAGATTGTGCGGTACACTGACATAGCCGGGCAGATGCTGCCCGCCGTCTACGTTGATCAGTTCGCCATTCACGAATCGCGACATTTCCGAAGCAAGGAACACCACCACCGGGCCGATATCGTTCTCGGGATCGCCAGCCCGTTTCAGCGGATTGCTGGCGGTGGCCATTTCAAGAAACCCGGGGACGTTCTCTGCCAGATCGGCAAAGACCTGTCCCATGCCCGTGGGTGCAATAGCGTTGGTGCGGATGTTGTAGCGGCCCCATTCAACAGCGGCAGAGCGCGTCAGGCCAAGGATCGCGCCCTTGTTCATGTTGTAATCGCTGTGCAGCCATGCGCCGGTCTGCGCGTCGATCGAATAGAACGTGACGATCGAGCCGCCGCCGCGCGCCTTCATGTGCGGGAATGCGGCGCGCATCGCCCACCAACTGCCGTAAGTCCCGATCTTGAGCGTTTCCTCAAGCATTTCGTCGGTCTTGTGTTCAAGCAGGATGTTGGGTGACAGCGCCGATGCATTGAGCACCAGCGTGTCCAGCCCGCCAAATTCGGCCACAGCCTGGTCGATCATGCCGGTGACCTGATCTTTCACCGCCATATCGGCAGAGATGCCAACCGCGCCCACGCCAAACTCTTCGCGGATTTCAGCGGCGACGCGTTCGGTTGCGGCACCATCGCGGCCGGTGATCAGCAGGTTCGAGCCTTCGCGCGCCATGCGCCGCGAAATGCCATAGCCAAGGCCTTTGGCACCCCCGGTGACGATGGCCACATTGCCCTGCAGCAACCCGGTCATGCGACGTTCTCGCGCAGCGGCTCAATCAGCATTCTGTCCAACTCGGTTCTCTCCTGGCAGCGATCACGCGTCAGCACATAGCCGCGCGTCATGCCTTCATTATCGACAAACAGATATTTGAGGCCCGATTCCCCGTCGTCTGCCAGTTCCCACTGTCCATCGACATTGGCAGGCTTGGGAAGCAGGACAATCGGGTATGTCGTGGTTTTCACCTGCACCGACAGGGTGGGGAAGCGGATGTCCGTCGGCGTGCCCAGCACGCTGGGCGCAATCGCGCGGGCCGCCGCCATGATCGGGGTAACATAGGCGGCAAGGCCATGCGGATACTCCGCGCAATCGCCAATGGCATAGATCGACGGATCGCTGGTGCGGCCAGTCTGGTCAACCTTGATCCCGCGCCCCACGTCCAGCCCGGCATCCCGGGCAAGATCGGTGTTGGGGCGCAGGCCGACTGCGGAGAGGATCACGTCAGCGGCAATTTGCGTGCCATCGTCAAGCGTTCCGCGAAAGCCGCCCTCAGGCAGCTTGTCGAGCGAAACGACCTTGCGGCCAAGGTGCCATTCCACGCCATGTCCGGCCAAAGTCTCACGAACTTTGTCGCCCACTTGCGCCGGGATAAGCTGTGCGAGCGGGTGGCCGAGCATGTCCACCACCACGGGCTTGTAGCCATTGGTGATCAAGTCATTGGCAAATTCCGTGCCGACCAGTCCCGCACCCATGATCAGGACGCGCGCGCCATCGGGCAGTTTTTCGCGGAATTCGCGGTAATGATCGAGCGAATTGACCGCGATCGCCAGATGAGCAGCGTCGCCATCAATCGGCGGGCGGATCGGGTCTGCACCCAGCGCGAGGACAAGCTTGTCGTAGAAGATCGGCCCGCCGGTAGTCAGCAATACCTTGCCGCCGGTATCTATGCCTTCGGCTTCGCGCCCGCACCGCAGATTGAGCTTGAGTTGCGCCGCCATCTTTTCGCCGGGCGTGGTCACCAGCGTATCGGCGACCTTGCCCTTGGCCAGTGCGGTCGAGAGGGCAGGCTTGGAATAGAAGTGCCCGTCGTCATGCGTGACAAGCGTCAGGCGGGCGTCCGGCGCAAGCTTTCGCAGCTCGCGCAGGACGCCATAACCTGCAAGGCCACTTCCCACTACGACGACATGAGGCGCACCAGCGGTCATCGGATTAGAGGAAGATCGCCAGGTTCGACATGCCCAGTGTGGACTGGTCGACGATAATTTCGCGGCGGGCCAGCTTGTAGGCGCTGCCCACCAGACGCCAGATGTCACGGCGTTCGGCGCTCAGCGTCTCGTTGTGCGCAACATCGAAGCGGCTGCGCTCAACGTAGAGATAACTCGACACTTCGTATTCCCCTGCCGTCTCGCATTCGGCAACGCGGGTGTTGGTGACGAAACGCCGCGTGCGCGAGGGCGGGTCTTCGGCCCACGCGCTTTTTGAAAGACGCCCGGTGCGCATCAGGATCGACGCATAGTTGTCGTCGAAATGCATCATCGTGCGCATCACGTCACGGTCCTTGTTCGGGCCGTTGCGTGTCAAGCGGACAGGGGCGGTGTAGAGCAGGTCTGCTTCCAGCATCGCCACCCAATCGTCGAACCGTCGTTCATCAAGAGCGGCGGCTTCGTCATAAAGCGTTTCGAGAAGGCGGTTGTAGATTTCGGAACCTAGCGGCACCCGGTTCGTGGAGACCAGTCCCCGCATCACGCCTGCCTTTTCGACAGCTGCGGTCGCATAATTTACCATGATACGTCCTCTTCCAAGACTGTCAGAAATCAGGCTTCAGCCATCAGGTTGTAATAGGCCATCCACCAGTTCCACTGGGTGTCGTCCTTGGTGAAGCCGGGATAGAGCAGGCCTTCGCCCTTCCAGCCTTCGGGACGTTCGTGTCCGTGCAGCGCCTGATACTTCAGCGTCATGTCGCGGCTGATCGGGCCGCGCGCATTGCGCATGATCTGCGGCCACGTGTCGGCATCATCCTGTTCGATGATCCCCGATGTGCCGGTCTGCTGGATGGAGTTCTGCAGCATGTCGCGCTTGACCTGCTCAGGAGCGTCCTTTTCGGCGAAGATGAAGTTGATGAACTCCACCTTGTCCGGGCCGCGCGGCACATAAGTGTGCAGGGCCAGCGCGCCAGAAGAGCCACCATCCGTGCGTGGCGCAAAGATGAACGCGACCAGGATGTTGGGGAACAGGCCGCCAACCTGCGGCGGGATCGTGGCCAGTTGTTCGACCTGATCGGCCGACAGGTTCTTGAACAGCTGCGGGATCAACTCCTTGGTGATGCCCGGAGGCGGCAGCATCGCAAGCCGTTCCTCGACCGTCTTGCCTTCAAAGCTCATGTCCGAGAACATCTTGAAGGTCTGTGCCGCTTCGAGGCAGCGCAGCGAGTGCCCCTGTTCGCAGCTGACATCGACGCCGTACATGCCGGGCGCGTTATCGTAGATCGATTCAGCCGTGCCGCCCATCACGCCGCCTTCCATCAGCGAGCGATGGAGCGTGAGCGTGTGGAACCCGTCCGAACCCGATTGTTCGCCGGGGATCTTCCAGTTGCAAGGCAGGACGAAGCGCTGCGGGGGGCCGAGCATTTCAAGGCCGGAATCGGTGCGGCAGAACAGCTGGTCGAGGTAGTACTTCATGTCGCCAAGGTATTCGTCGAACGATGGGCCTTCGATGTCCCAAGTGGCGAAGATGAGGCCGCCATAGACCTGCACGCGCGCCTTCCGGAGGCCGAGCTGGTCCTTGCCCAGCTGGTTGCCGTGCATCTGTTCTTTTTCAACCGGCGCGCCAATGAAGCTGCCATCGGGACGGAACGCCCAGCCGTGGTAGATGCAGCGGTGGGCATGGGCGTTGCCGGCTTCGGCCGTGCAAACTTTCATGCCGCGATGCGGGCAGACATTGAGCGAAACGTGGATTTCGTTGTTGCGATCACGGGTCACGATGACCTGATCTTCGCCCATGTCGCGCACCACGAAATCACCGGCCTTCGGGATTTCGGTATCGTGGGCGAGGAGCAGCCACGTCTTGGCGAAAATGCGCTCCATCTCAAGCTTGTAGAGTTCTTCGTCGTTCATCACGCGGAGCATGACTTCGTTCGTGTCACGCTTGACGAGATCATCGAGTGTCGCGCCGTCAGACAGCGTGAAAGTTGCTTTTTGAAGCATGATCCTCTCCATCGAATCTATCGAAAAATTCTGTTGCGACTCTTATACAGGTTGAACGAAATGTGTTCAACCTGTAATTAGTGCCCGGAGAGGAGAAAACCATGTCAAACCGCTTGAAGGTTGTTATCGATAAGCCCGCATGCTGCGGCTACGGCGTCTGCGCCGAAATCTGCCCTGAAGTTTACAAGCTCGACGAAAACGGCATCGTCTATGTCGACGAAGAACTTGTCCCCGAAGGCCTGGAAGAGCGCGCCCGCGAAGGCGCTGATGCCTGCCCGCAGGCAGCGCTTGCCATCGTCGAAGCGTGAAGCTGGTCCGGCTCCGGCAGGCATAGTGCCGCCGGAGCCAAGGCCACTTTCAGCGCACCATCTGCTCTGACAGCACTTGGGTGACACGCTGTGATTCGGGGATCGATGTGATGCCGATGCGGCGATCCAGTTCTTCTTCAAACCAATACAGCGCGCGCTCCTGATACCCGAAGGTCAGGTGCGGAATCGTGCCTTGCGTCAGGGATCGCTGGATAGACCGGAACAGGCACAGATCTTCGGACAAAATGTTGCGCACAATGCCGTTCATGGCCTGCCAGTGCTGCGCGTCGGCTTCGGTGTCGACATCCCAGCCCATCAGACGGACTTCCATGATCGATTTGTCTGGGCCTGCGGGCCAGAAGCTTTGCAGCGAAAAGCCGCCGGGATCGAGCGCGAAGAAGGTGTTGGGGAAGGTCGGGAGTGCAATCGTGCATTCGCTGAACACGTCTGCAACATTGTCCGGCTTGTACAACTGCTGGTCGAAAATCGAATCGCCCTTCTTCTTGCGCGTGGCAAACCGCATGTGGCCGTTGGCGAACAGCGCGATCACGAAGCTTTGCGAATTGAGATAGGGGGCGAGCGTCTTGGCGTGCACAGTCGCGACGTGATAGATTTCAAGGAAGTTGTGCAGCGCCAGCTTCCAGTTGCAATCCATTTCCACAAGCAGGCGATCTTTGACCACCATGTTCTCGATCGGATAGCCTTCCTTCTGCGCCGATTGCGGGGCCAGAAAATCATCAAGCGGTTCGGCAGCTTCATCGAAATTAATGAAGATCATGCCCCGGTTGATCTCGCACCGGACTGACTTGAGGCCGTTGTCTGCCTTGTTCAGACAGGTGAAATCATGCAGGTCGGGGACGGATTTAAGCTCACCTTCCAGCGAATACCCCCATGCGTGATAGGGGCATACGAACCGCATCGCCTTGCCCTTCTGTTCGAGCAGCAGCGCCGATCCGCGATGACGGCATGAATTGTGAAAGGCCCTGATCGCGCCGTCCTTGGCGCGCGAAATGATGACGGATTGATCCAGCTGCTGGAACAGGAAGTAAGACCCGGCTTCGGGCAGTTCCGAAATATGGCCTGCCAATAACCAGTTCTTCATCCACAACCCGTCATGCTCCAGCTGCGCGAAACCGGGATCGGTATAGCGGCTTGACGGGACAGGCGGCAGATAGGGGAAGTCAGCCGGGTGTTCCGAGCGCACAAGCTGCGCTTCCATCGTCCGGTGTAAAAGGTCCAAGGCGTCCGTTTGCATCGCACTTCTCCTGGGAAAACGGGGGTCAGGCGTCTGCCATCTTTGAGGCGGAAGGATCATCAGGGGTCACCGCGCCGAAGCAGCTTTGGGCAAGGAAGCTGCAGCTGTATTCCCGCACTTCGGTGAACTTCCCGTCGCGCAGTTTGAACACGAAATGATAGGCGTTGTTGTACCGCCGACCGTTGAGCATCTCCATGTCGGTTTCGGCTTCAACGGCAACCCGATCGCCTTCTGCGGTCATTTCCAGAACTGTCAGCTGGATCGGCGATTTCAGCACGGTCGACATTGTGGTCGGCACCTTGGAGAACTGCTCCCGGTTCCAGTTGTAGAGCAGCCATTCGGGCTGGCGTGCCATCGTCATGAAGTTGAAATCGTCGGCGGTGGTTGCCAGGATTGCCGCTTCGTCGCCGCGATTGACCGCTTCGAACCAACTGCGCACGACGGCCTTGTTTTCCTCGATGCCCATTGCTCTCATCCCTTGTTCCCGCCGTTTGCCGGCAGCGGTTTGTTATGTGCGGGCCTGTAGCCCTGCTTTTGCAGCAGGATGGACAGCGATTCGAAATTCTCGCCTATCCAAAGGGGGGCGTTGCGCCGGCCAACTTACGGTTTGCTGGCTGTGCGACATTATGGTCGCAGCGCAACGGTCAGATCGCCATGAGAGCGGTCGGGTCCGGGAGAAACAAGGTCATGCCCACTACATCCGGGTCCAATGTTTCGGCGGTTTATGATGTGCCGCAAAGTGGTGGCATGGATTGCCGTGTTGCGGGGCGCATGGTGCTGCCGCAGGCAACGGTAGAGGTACACCACTATCGCTTCACCGGGCCGCAAGGCGGCGTGTTCCGCTCCGGTCGGGGGTTCCTCGATCTTGCCTTGTCCCGCCGCCCTGGCGCGCCGCAAGGGCAATACACGGCCTCTCCCGGGAAGGGGCCGCAGCCGATGGGTGACATCATCTGCATACCGGCAGGGCAGGATCTGGAAACCTGCTGGGGCGAGGGTGAGCAAATGTCGATCTGCTGCGGGTTTGATGCGCTGGTCGGCGGCGCGGATGATCTGATGGAGAATTGCCACAGCCTTGATGCCTCGCTTGACGTACGCAGCCCGCATGTGCGTGACGCGCTGGTGCGTCTGTCGCGCGAGATTGCCTGTCCCGACTTCGGCAGCGTGCTGCTGGCCGAAGCGCTGCTTGCGCAAGCAGGGGTGGAACTATACCGCTATTTCAAGCGCAGCGGGCGTGAAAGCGGGGGCGGAGAGAGTGTTTCCCGCCTTGGCGCTGCCCAGATGCGCCGGATTGAAGAGGCCATCGAGCAACCGGGAAAGCTGCCCGGCGTGGCTGAACTTGCCTTGCTGTGCGATGTCAGTACGCGGCACTTTTTCCGGCTTTTTCGGGCCACGACCGGGCAGACACTTGCCACGTTTGCTGCCGAACGCCGCATCGCGCGGGCCAAGGCTCTGCTGGTGCAGTCTCGCCCGCCGATCAAGGAGATTGCGTGGCTGTGCGGGTTCGAAACGCCCGCCGCATTTTCGGCAGCCTTCCGCAAGGCTGCCGGGGTAACACCCAAGGCCTTTCGGCAGGCGGTCTGGCAATGAAGCGGCTGCGCGGCAGTCCGGCGATAGCAATGGCTTTGTCGAGCGCACGATCGCGCTTGGCTGCCCGACCCGGGATCAGCCAGACTGACCCGGTCTAAAAACAAGAGGAGAGGCTGCTTTGGCCACGAATGTATTCGACCTTTCCGGTAAGGTTGCATTGGTTACAGGTGCCAATTCAGGCCTCGGCTTTGCCTTTGCGCGCGGCCTTGCAAAAGCCGGTGCCGATATCGTGATCTGGGGCCGCCGCGCCGACAAGAACGAGGAAGCCGCTGAAAAGCTGCGTGCCTTGGGTGTGCGCGTGATGACCGATAGTGTCGACGTGCGCGATGACGCGGCGATTGACGCCGGGGTCAACCGCGCGGTGGCAGAGCTTGGCCGGATCGACATTGCGGTGGCCAACGCCGGAATCGCCACGCAGGTGCCGTTCGTCGACATGACCCGCACCACCTATCGCGAACTGATCGACGTCAACCTTGATGGCGCGGTATTCACGCTGCGCGCCGTGGCCAAGCACATGGTGGACCGCGCAGCAGCCGGAGATCCCGGGGGGTCGCTGATCATCTGTGGCAGCGGTTCCATCGCGCAGGGCGTGCCCACCCTGGCGCACTACGGTATCGCCAAGGGCGGGCTTAATTCACTGGCCAAAGCGCTGGCGGCGGAACTGGGGCCGCACGGCATCCGCTGCAACGTGATCGCGCCAGGCTTCATCGAGACCGAGATGACCTTTGCCGATCCCGATGTCGGCGCGATGATGGCGGCGGGCGTTTCGGCGCGCGTGCCGCTTGGCCGCATCGGCCAACCCGAGGATCTTGAAGGCGCGGCGGTCTACCTCGCCAGCGATGCGGCACGCTATCACACCGGCGATACGCTGGTGATCGATGGTGGCAAGCTGTTCGCCAACTGAAACCGAAAGGACCGCCATCATGTTTGCACGCCCGAACAGCCAGCACAGCCAGGTGGCCTATGTCACCAATGATCTCGATGCCGCGATCGAGGCATTTCGCCGCGAATACGATTCGCCGGGGTTCTATGTCTTCACCAATGCCAATTCCGGTTCGGATGAAAATGGCGAGCAACTACGGATCGCGCTGGCCCGCGTGGGCGGGGTGGAGATCGAACTGATCGAACCGATTGGCGATACCGCGCCGCTGTTCAGCGACGTGCTGCCGGGCGGGGATGACCTTGCGATCCGCTTCCACCACGTCTGCTTCCGGGTCGATGGCCCGCTTGAAAACTGGGATGCGCACGTCGCGTCACTGGACTTCGAGCGCCACCCGATCGTGTTTCAGGGCGCCTTGGGTGAGATGATGCGGTTCATCTACACCGACGAGCGTCGGACGCTGGGGCACTATGTTGAGCACGTGTGGCTGTCGCCGGAAATATACGCCCAGATCCTTGGCGCAACGCCGACGTACCCGCCTGCAAACGCCTGAATTGCCGGAGATTTTCCTTGCCCCATCCCATCGAACTGCCCCCTGTCGAACTGACCGTGGACGTAACTGCGGCTATTGCCATCGGCATGCCCGCGCATACCGCCGTGACGGTTTTCCTGCCGGACGACGGTGCGCTGGCCAACCCGCCGGTGGTGTGCTTCGCGTTTCCGGGCGGCGGCTATAACCGGCGCTATTACAGCTTCGACATGCCGGACGGACAGGGCGGGGGCGAGGCGGGATACCACACCGCGCGCGGGTGGATCTTCGTCGCCTGCGATCACCTCGGTTTCGGCGATTCAACCATTCCACCGGACGACCTGCTCGATCTCGATGTGATCGCGGCGGGCAACGATGCGACCGTTCGGCACGTGATGGAGCGGATCGCGGCGGGTACGCTGACTGATGGTCTGCCGCCCATCGCCAATGCCACCTGCCTTGGCATCGGCCAGTCGATGGGCGGTTGCTTCGCCGTGGTGGCGCAGGGCAATCATGAGACGTTCGACGGCGTGGGCGTGCTGGGCTACAGCGGGATTCACACCGTGGTGCCAACGCGGCCCGGCCAGCCCGAAGCCGCATGGCCGTGGGTTTCGCGCCGAAGCAAACCGGGCGCGCCCAAGATCTACAATCTTGCCCAACTGGCCGCATCCACCGGCCCGCAACTGGGTGATGCAGCGGCGTTGCAGGCTGCGGCGCAAGCGGGCGAACACCCCTTCCAGTGGTCTTTCCATTATGACGATCAGCCTGCCGACATTGTGTCGCTCGATATGAAGGCCTCGGCCGGGCTGGCCGATCCCTTGCCCGAATGGCGCTCTGCCACCACACCGGCCTGCGGCATAACTATGGTTGCGCCGGGCGCGGTGGCGCTGGAAGCGGCATCGATCCGCGTCCCGGTGTTCATCGGCGTGGGTGAGCGCGATGTGGTTCCCGATCCCTGGGCCGAACCCAAGGCGTTCAAGAGCGCGACCGACATCCAACTCTACGTCTGCCCGCGCATGGCGCACATGCACAACTTTGCCCACACCCGCACGCAGTTCTGGGCGCGGATTCACAACTGGGGTGAGGGCGTGGCGGCGCAGCGGGCGCTGGCGGGTTAGCCCTTCACGCCCGCAAACATCGCGTAGGATGGATCACCTCGGTCCCTCCGTCCGCCAAAAGCGCCCACCAGCGGCGGGCCTGCATCCACGACCTCGTCGACGTCCTGCACATATTCGCGGTGGTCGATGGCCCAGCGGCCTTCGCGGCGCGACCAGCGGTCGAGGTAGCGACCCAGCGCGTTGCCTTGCCGCAGCACGCCATCCTGTTCGAAGCGCAGCGTGGCGTGGACATAGGCTTCGCTGGCGGCGTGGTCTCCATCCAGCACGATCAGGATATTGGTGACGCGGTGCATGTGCGCGATCATCTGCGCGTGGGTGCTGCAGACCCAATCGATGAAGTCGCGGCCTGTGCCTTCGAACATCGTGCCGTAGCGGGCGGTGCCTTCGGGGTGCCACACGGCGTAGCCCAGGTCGCGGTCGATTCGGTCCATCGCGCGGGCATAGTTGGACAGTTGCTGCGCGATGGCGAGTTTGTCGGCTGTTTCGGTGTGTTCCATTCATCGCTCCCCTGTTTGAAGCGAGCATGACCGCGCACCCGCCGCCGCTCTCCTGACCAGCGACAGGTGCGATGCATCGGCATCGGACGCCCTCTGCCTGCAACGACATCACCAAGGGAGAGCGGCATGGATCTGGGAATTGCAGGAAAGACCGCGCTGGTCACCGGCGGCACGCATGGCATCGGCCGCGCGATTGCCGAAGAACTTGGGCGCAATGGGTGCCACGTGGTGGTGGTTGCGCGCGGGCAGGCGGGGATCGATGAGACAATCGCTGCGATCTGCGATGCAGGCGGCAAGGCGGGCGGGGTCAGCGCCGATCTGACACAGATGGACAGCTATCCGCGCATGGTGGCAGAGGCCACTGCGCTGTTCGACGCGCCCGACATCGCGATCTTCTCACCCGTAGGCCCGCCATCAGGCCGGTTTCAGGACATGGCCGACGAGGATTTCCAGACGACCTTCGACAATGTGGTCAAGGCGTTCGCCCACTTCGCGCGCGCGGTGACGCCCGCAATGAAGGAGCGCAAATGGGGCCGTATCGTCACGGTCGGATCGGGTCACGGCCGATTGCCGGGCCGCCGCGCGACGCTCGGCTTCGACTACGTTCTGGCCAACACATTGCGTCCGTCCGCGCTCGGCCTCAGCCGTAGCCTCGCTGACGAGCTGGCCGAGTTCGGCATTACCGTGAATACGGTGCCCCCCGGCTTTATCGATACCGGCGCGCAGTATGAGGCGTTTTTCCGCGAGTGCGCCAAGGCGGTAAATCAGACATACGAGCAGTTCATGGCCGGGCTGATCGATCGCATTCCTATGAAGCGGGTCGGCAATCCCGATGAAGTGGCGAGCCTTTGCGCGTTCCTGTGCTCGGCCCGTGCCAGCTATATCACCGGCCAGTACATGCTCGTCGATGGCGGACGCATGGAGATATATTACTGACGAAAGCCGCTCCCCCGCCAGCGCGGGGGAGCAATGTTGGGTTTCTATTAGCCCTGCGCCTTCGCCGCCGCCACGAGATGGAACAGCCCACCGTAATAATACATCAGCTTTTCCATCGAGAGGTCGCGGTACGGGGTCATCGGGGCGAGTGAATCAACCACGTCCCAGTAAGGCTCCAGCTGTTCAAGCACTTCCTCGACCGGGCCGCAGGCGCAGAAGGCCAGCACCATTTCGTCGGGCACATTGTGTGCCACCGATGAAACATCCCCGTGATCGCCCAGCGCCAGCTGGCACGCGCGCGCCTGATCGCCGAAGCCCTGTTTTTCGAAGAACGGTTCGTACTGCTTGTAGCCCGAATAGGCGGCAACCGTGGCGCGGGCGTCGTTGATCGCTTCCTGTTTGTCGGGATTTATCGCGATCCACGGCCAGGCGTTGATCTCGATGTCCTCGCGCTTGCGGCCATGCTTGATCAGCGCGGCATCGATCACCGGCTTCTGAACCTTGGACGTGAATTCGGCCGACCACAGCGCATGAACCATCAGCCCATCGCCGATTTCTATGGCGAGGTCGGTCATCTTTTCCTGGAGCGCGGCGATCCAGATGGGGATACGTTCGCGCACCGGCGGCGCCGTAACCATCATCTCCTCGAAGTCCGCCTTGAAATACTGGCCGTCATAAGGATCAAGGCCCTTGTGTGCGTTGGCGATGATATAGCGCACCACGTCAACCGTTTCGCGCAAGTGGCCGAGCGGCTTGGCCTTTGGCATGCCGTACATGCCCTCGACCGCCGATGGAATGCTGCTGCCAAGGCCCAGCACAAAGCGGCCCCCGCTGATCCGGTCAACGTCCATCGCCGCAAACGCGGTTTCCACCGGGCTGCGTGTGCCCGCAATCGCGATGCCGGTGCCAAGCTTGAGCGTTTCGGTGACGGCGGCGGAGGCGGCGAGCGGCACGAACGGAGGGCCGTAAATCTGCAGTACGAACACGCCTTCAAAGCCGAGCGCTTCCATCGAACGCGACGTTTCGGTCAGTTGCGCGGCAGGCAGCACCGGCATCGTGCCCCAGAAACGGCGCGGGCCGCCGACGGCGTTGGTCTTTGACATGGAGTTTGGCCTTCAAGTGGAGCGACGGCGCAAGTTGCCGGTCCGCACGAACGGGCCGGCAACCGCGACGGCTGATCAATTCAGAACTGGAACAGTTCCTTGCGCAGGCCAATGATGTCGCTGCAATCGGCGCTGACGTTGTCACGATAGGCGAAATCGCCTGCGTCCTGCCGCGCGGCGAGGTCCATCATCAGCAGGCGGTAACGCTGCCCGGCCTGATCGAACCTGGAATGCAGATCCTTGCGCGGGGACAGGTCCATGTAACGCGGGCTTTGCGGGTTGGTCATCGAACTGTCCTGCCGCGAAACCTTGTACCCGGCCTTGGGCATGACATGGCGGAACATGGTTCCTGCGTTCGAGGTGTTCATCACCATTTCCATGCGCGTGCGATCGCGCGATTCGGGTGTGCAGGGGTGGAACAGCGGCACATCGTCACCCGGCGAGAAGCGGCCATAGGCGATGGCGCAGTGCGAGCGCAGGTAGATGCGGATGACCTGCCGCACATTCTGCGTGGGCTGGCGGATGCCGCTGAAGAACTTCATGATCGGCGCGACCGATTTGTTCACCAGTGTGCGGACCATCGTGATGGTCTCGCTGTCGTAGTAGACTTCAACTTCCTCGCTATCGGACTTTTCATCGCCCACCACATCGGCATGAAGAAAGTCTGCGTGGGTCAGGTCGATGAGGTTTTCAAGGCTGATCGGGGCCGAGCAATCGAAGCGGATCGTGGCGGTCATGTGCTTGGGCAATCCGCCCTTTGGCGGGAGGAAGGGCAGGCTGGGCAGATGCGCCGGATCGGCGGCTTCGGGACGGCCGAACCAGCCCCAGATCAGACCGTAGTGCTCGATCACCGGATAGCGGCCACGCGCGTCGGTATAGGGGCTTTTGTCCCGCGTGACGATTTCGAGCGGGTGAAATTCCGAGGCGACGACCTTGCCGTCTTCGCGCCAGATGTAGAACGGGTGGGAATAGACCGCGCGGCGTACCGGCGTCTTGCCCACCGCATGATCGTGGGCCAGCGGGAACCATGAATCGCGCATGACCAGATCGTGTGGAACCCAGTTGTTGACTGCGTTCATCGAAGGGCCGGAGGCGCGCTTCGGCGCTGCAGGGGCAGCAGAATCGAAGTGGTCGGTATCGGACGAAGCGGAGCGATCGGCGACTTCAAGCATGGGGATCTCCTGCGAAATTCAGGCGGCTGCCGAAACGGATGAGGGCACAGCGGGCGCTGCGCTGCGAATGTCTTCACGAAGCTTGTTGGCAAGGTGTGACGCCGATGGGATCAGCACGCGCAGTGCTGCGGCATCGACCGTTTCGCGTACCGCAAACGATCCCTTGTGACGCAGCCCAACGGCATGGCTGCCCTTCAACTCATCGCCAATGCAAGCACGCCAGCGCACTTGCGTGACGCCACGCGCCGCGGGAACCGGCGCCACTTGCGCGGTCAGCAGAGTGCGAAAACTGTCATCGCGCAAAACCGCTTCGGTTTCGCCCGTTTCGGGATCTGTGCGCGTGATCAAGGTGATCGGGAATTCGGCCGTGGCATAGGATGGCCAATGCAGTTTGCCCCATTGGCAAAACCGCTCCATCACCAGCAGGCCGTTTTCCTCGCGCAGGTCAGACATCAAATAGGGCGTGAACTGCACAGACCGGATGTCCAGGACAAGGCCAGGATCGTCAAACAGGGCGCTGATCCACTGGTCGTGGCCAAGCGCGACGTGGGCGGTGCCGCCCAGCGGCATGTCGTGGCGGACAGCGGGCGGGGCCAGCAAGGTCTTCTGGTCCAAGTTGACCGAGACGAAACCGCCGTTTTCCGACACAGCGAAGGCCGCAGCCTTGTACACCGGCGGAAACTTCTGTTCGTCCTTCATATTCGGAATGTCTTTGAGTCGGCCGGTTTCACCGTCATAGCTCCAGCCATGATAGCCGCACTGAATCCAGCCATTGTCTCGCACGCAACCACGCGAAAGCGGCGCGCGCCGGTGGGGGCAGCGATCTTCCAGCGCGCGGGCAATGCCTTGAGCATCGCGCCACAGCACTACCGGCTGATCGGCTACATCGACCGCCAACGGCTTGGTCGAGGTGACCTCCTCGCTCAGCGCAACTTTCCACCAGGGACTCGCCATATTTTCTACACCACTCTCCACAAGCGAACATCAAATTGACACACGACAATTTAAATGTCAACACGTCTGACATGACCAAATCCGATCCTGCGGACGCGCCCGGCGCACGGCGGCGGGGCAGGCCTCCTGCTGATGCTGCCAGCGCTGTGCCGGAAGAGCGGGTGCTCCACCTGGCCTTTGAAAGCTTTGCCGAATCCGGGTACGAAGGCACCACGGTGCGCGATCTGGCCAAGCGGCTGGGGGTCAGCCATAATCTGCTGAATGTGCGGTTCGGGTCCAAGGCAGATCTGTGGCGCAAGGCGGTGGACTGGCGCGTGGCAAAATTCGGCCAACCGGTGTTTTCGGTATTCGACCGCACCGATCTTGACCCTGAAAGCAGGTTGCGCCTGCTGGTTCACCGGTTTTGCGGATGGGCGGCGGAAAATCCCAGCTTCATCAGCATCAGTCACGCCGAAGGACGGCGCAGCACGTGGCGGCTCGATTATCTTGTCGGCCTGTACATCCAGCCCTTCAAACTGAGCCTTGATGCGCTGTTTGCCGAGGTTCTCGCCACACGCCCGATGCGTACTATTTCCTCGTCGGCGTTCATGGCGGTGCTGGTGCAGGGCGTAGGGTTCTATTTCGCCTCGGTGCCGATGCTCGAAGCGCTCGGCGTGGGTGAGGAAGCGAATCCGGAGGCTGTGCCGCAGCGCGTTGCCGAATTTGCCGATACGCTGCTGGCCGGGCTGCTTGGCCCGGCCGCGCAGGTTTCGGCTCTTCAGGCGGATGTCTTGCCGGTCACTTGATGGTCCGCAGGATGCGCTTGGCAGCGATCTTGCCCGGCAGGCCGGAAATGCCGCCGCCCGGATGCGCGCCCGCGCCGCCGATATAAAGACCGGGCACCGCCGGCTTCGGCCCGCCGAATCCCGTCGCCGGACGGTTCTGTCCGGCGCGCAGCGATCCGAAATCGATGTGCGTGACGCAGCCGTTGGTGGCGTTCAGGCGCTTTTCCCGGTCGCGCGCGGTTTCCACAAAGCGGCCCACTTCGGAATCAAACCCGTCGTAGAATTCCGACATCTGCGCGATCAGGTCACGCATCGTGCGGTCCTTGATCTCCTGCGACCATCCTTCGCGCGCATCGACGGCCATTGCTGGCACATAGATATAGGCAAGGCCGCCACCCGGCGTTGCCTGTGACGGGTCGGAATTGGACAGCGGCGTAACCGATACCGCATGCTCCTTGGGAATATCCCCGCGCCGGGCGGCCGCAAAGCTTTCGCGGACCTGTTCGGGCGTGCCGATATAGCCGACGGCCTTGTTCAGGTCCGCCCCGTCGTGCCGCAAATCCTGATGGCGCTTGAGCGTGAGCGGTTTCGACATCGCGATATTGGCAAGGAACGGCGCAGCATTCGAACGGTTCGACGGCGCGTGCTTGATCCGTTCTAGCAGGCGGCGGTCGACCTTGCCGGGCGTGGTCATGGCAAAGGCGGTGCGCGGATCGCAGCTGGCGATGACTGCCTTGGCCTTGATCACCCGGCCATCTTCCAGCCGCACGCCGCGCGCCGCGCCATCGTCGATGATGATTTCGGCCACCGGCGCGTTGAGCATGATCTTGGCACCCGATGCTTCGATGCTGCTGGCCATTGCATTGGCAAAGCTTTGCAGGCTGCCAATGGGTTTGCCTGTGCCCAACCGGTGCAATGCTGCAAGGATCATGTAAGCAGCGCCGTTGCCGTCATCGTCCACCGGGCCTGCGCCTGCGGCGGTGTTGGTCAGCAGCGCAATGTTGGCGGGGTGTTGAAACCATTCGCTCGCGATCTGGTCGGCGGTGCCCGCTGCAAGGATCTGCAATTCGTTCTTGAGGCGGGCATTGCGGATCAGGCTGAGACCCAGTTTGCCCGCGTTCTTCAGGTCAGGGCGGCCCGGTTCGGCCTTCATGATCGGGAAGCCAATGTCCATCAGCGCGTTGAGCAGTTCAAGAAACTTGAGGTAGTTCTTGCCATCCTGCTTGTTCAGCCGGCTCATGTCGTCGGCAGTGCGCTGCGGATCGCGGAACAGGCACACGCTGGCACCCGATGGATCGAGATAGGCATACGTCGGGTCGGGGTCTACCCAGCGCAACCCGTGCTTTTCAAGCTCCAGTTCCTCGATCAACCCGCTGCCGCGCACGAACAGCAATTCGACGGCGCAAGGGGTGACAAGATGGCTTGGTGCTTCGGGGATCATGTAGCCCGAACTGGTCATGCCGCCGACTTTCGCCATCCGCTCGACCACGATCACGCTCTTTCCGGCACGGCTAAGATAGCCCGCTGCGGCCATGCCGTTGTGCCCTGCGCCAACGATGACGACATCTGCTTCCTCGGTCACTTAAAGCCCTCCATTCGGCAGAATGCGGACATGCGCAAACCAGCCGTTGCCGCATCATGGCGACAGTCGGTTTTTCGGCGCTCCTTCCGGAAGACAGGTCATGGCACGGGCAAGCCATCGTCTTGGGGAAGGGAATTGACAGGAGAAGAATGGAAATGTCGGTCAAGCTGGACGCAAAGACGGTCCACGATCGGTTGACTGCGTGGCTGGGCCATATCAAACCTTCGTGGCAGGGGCTGACCGTCGCGCCTATGGACGTTGTGTTGGGGTCCGGCTTTTCGGCCGAGATCTTCTTCGTCGATGTCGATTACACCGAGGAGGGCCAGCACCATCACCGCACGCTGGTGGTGCGCCGCCAGCCACAGACGTTTGAAGTGGTGTTCGAAAGCGATCTGAAGCTTCAGGCCAATATGATGGCCGCGCTTGATGCGCGGGGCGATCTGCCGGTACCGCCGTGGGTGGGCAAGGAAGACGACCCGTCGATCCTTGGCGCGCCGTTTCTGGTGATGGGCCGGGTAGACGGGCAGGCAGCAACGCAGCGCCCGAACTACAACCTCGAAGGCTGGTTGACGCAGCGCAGCCCTGCTGAACGCATGGTGCATTTCACCAACGCGCTGACCGCACTGGCAAAACTGCACGAGGTTGATTGGCAGGATGGCTTCACTTTCCTGAACCGCCCTGACCGGGGCGCGCCGGGGCTTGAGCAATATCTTGGCTATCTGGTGGATTGGCACGCCGCGCGCGGGCAGGGGCGCAAGCTGCCGATTGTCGATACCGCGATGCAGTGGGTGCTCGAAAACCGCCCCGACAATATTGATACTTGCGTGCTGTGGGGCGATCCGACGCCGTCCAACGTGATGTGGCGGCCCGATGGCAGCGTTGCTGCACTGATCGATTGGGAACTGGCGGCACTTGGCCCGCGCGAACTGGATCTGGCGTGGTGGCTCTATTTCGATGACCTGTTCAGCCGCCGCTTTGGCGTGACCCGCCTAGAAGGCCTGCCGACGCGCGATGAAACCGTGGCGATCTATGAGCAGGCGGCGGGACGGAAAGTCGGCAATCTGGACTACTACGATGTCGTGGTTGCCCTGCGGATGGCATTGGTGGCCGTGGGCGCGTTTGATCGGCAGGTGTCGCTGGGCAATATCGAGGCGACCAACACGTCTGCCGACAACAACCTGATGACGTTGTATATTGCCGAGAAGCTCGGGCTGCCACTGCCCGAGCTGGGGAGTGACTTCCGTGATTTCATGCGCAACCTGACGCCGGTGGAAGAAGCGGCGGACTAAAGCTGGTTGCTGCCAGCTTCCGCAAACAGACGCTGGAAGTCGACCATGCTGGCCTGATGCGCGGTGAATCCGCCATCAACCGGGATCAGCGCGCCATTGATAAAGCGGGATTCGTCCGACGCCAGAAACGCGACGACGTTGGCAATGTCGCGCGGGCTGCCAAGTTCAGGGTTGAGGTGGTGCGCCAGCAGCACATCCTTGACCACCTGCGGGGTGGATTCGATCGCGTTTTCGCTCAGCACAAAGCCAATGGCGATCACGTTCGACCGCACACCCTGTTTGCCGTACTGGGTAGCTATAAACCGGCCAAGGTTGATCAAGGCCGCCTTGGACGCGCCATAGGCCGTCAGCGTCATTTCACCCAGCAGGCCGAAGCCCGAGGCCGAATGGATGATCGACCCGCCGCCGCCCGCGATCATCGTGGGCAGGACGTGCTTGCACAATAGCATAGGCCCGCGTGCGTTCACCGCGAAGGCCTTGTCCCACGCATCGGCTGGCAGGTTGATCACGTCGAGATCGCGCGCGCGCTGTTCGTTGGTCTGAAATGCGGCGTTATTGTGGACTATGTCGATCCGGCCGTGGCGCGCCGCAATTTCACCAACCGCGCGGGCGATGTCATCCTCGTCGGTCAGGTCGAACACCGATGCTTCGGCGCGGAAGCCTTGCGTGCGCAGGGCGGCAGCGGTTTCTTCCACGCGGTCGGCCATGATATCGTTGAGGATCACCGTTGCGCCGCGCGTCCCCAGCACGGCGGCAACTTCGGCACCGATTCCTTGCCCCGCACCAGTGACAATGGCGACGCGGTCGGCGAGGGGCTTGGTCATGTTTCTCTCCTGAACTCTTGCGGCTCACAGAGAATGTGTCAGGCAAACCCGGCACCTATAAAGCGATAGGCTCGCTTGTGCGCAAAGCGATGAAAGTCTGGCGCCATAAAATTGCGAAAAGAGAGATGAATATGGGCGGACTGGACGGAAAAGTGGCGATCGTGACCGGGGCCGGTTCAGGCATCGGTGCCGAGATCGCGCATGAACTGGCGCGGCAGGGTGCCAGGGTTCTTGTCTGTGCCAGCCGCGCAGAAAGCGCAGCGGGCACCACGCAATCGATACGCGACGCAGGCGGACAAGTTGCCTCGGCGTTCGGTGATCTGGCCGATCCGGCAACCGCCCAAGTGCTGGTCGATGCCGCCATCGCAGCGTTCGGCGGGGTCGACATCCTGATCAACAACGCAGCCGTGACCGATGCCGCCACCCTTGCCAAGGACGCCAACATTGCCGATATGGACGCGGCCACGTGGGAGCGCACACTGCGGGTCAATACGATTGCGCCAGCGCTGCTGTGCAAGGCAGCGATCCCGCACATGATCGCGCGCGGCGGCGGATCGATAGTCATGGTGGCATCAGGGCGCGGCGTGCAGGGCGATCTGGGAATGCCGGCCTATGGCGCATCCAAGGCGGCGCTGATCAACCTCGCACTCAATGTCGCCACGCAGTACGGCAAGCAGGGCATTCGCGCCAATTCAGTGGTCGTGGGTATGGTAATGACCCCGCCGCTGGCGGCCTCGATCAGCCCAGAAATGATCGAGCTGTTCACCGCGCATCACCTGACGCCCTACGTTGCCGATCCCCAGGATATTGCCGGGCCGGTTGCGTTCCTTGTGTCCGACACTGCGCGGTTCATCACCGGCGCAACGCTTGCGGTTGACGGCGGGATGACGTCGCACGCAGCGCCGTTTGCCGATGTGATGAAGCTTTCATCGGCAGGGATGCTGAAGCAGGATTGATGCAAGGGCGGGACGCTGGTGAATTCAGCGTCCCGCCTCGAATTCCGCAAGATAGTGCGCCAACCGGCTCACCAGAAAATCGGGCAGCGCGGCAGGCGCGCCCGTGTCCTTGTCATTGCCGTAGTTGCGGACTGACAGGATCAGGATTTTCAGCGCGGCCACCGCCATGTAGTAGCTGAAATGTGGCATTCGCCGGCCATATATCCGCTCGAATCCCGCCACCGCTTCGGCCCCGCGCGGCAATCCGTCGATGCGCGGCACGCCAAAGTTTTCGCTGAACACCTCGTCAAGATAGACCCAATGCGCCAAATCGACTTCAGGAGGGCCGAGCGTCGCCACCTCGAAATCGAACAGTGAGGCGACTTCCACGTTCTGCGTATGGTACATCGTATTCCCCAGCCGCGCATCGTTCCATACCAGCCCGGACTGCATCGCAATCGGAGCATGCGCCTTCAGCGTGGCCAGCGCTTGGGTGATGACCGGGAACGACTGGCCATTACGCGCCCAGTCGAACCACTTTCCTACGAACCGGTCGAGGTAGAACACTGCGTCGGGTGCCCTGCGTGTGCCGTCGGCCAGAAACGAAAAGCAACGCCAGTCGATCCGGTGCAGCCGCGCCATTTCCTCAATGCCGTTCCACCAGCAGCGCGTGCGATCGGCTGTGGAAAGCTCGGCCACCCAGCCTTCCTGATGGTAGCTCGGGAAATCTGGCGGAACCCGCCCGTCGATCCGATCCATCAGGAAAAACGGCGCGCCCAGTACTGTTGGATCGCTTTCCGCGAAGTCGATATTGGGCACCTTTACCGATGAATTGGCGGCAATGGCCCGCATCACGCGGTATTGATGGAACACGTCTGACAGCATTGGCACGGCGACATCACGCTGGATCCGGGCAACGAGGCGGCGCTCTATGGGCTTGTCCTCTTCCTTCCAGCGCGCGGTGAACAGGATGGTCCTGCTGGAAAAGCCCTGCGCCGGTTCCACCGCATCGGTAATGGTGACCAGAGGCGCTCCGGGCAGCTGCGCCGAAAGCCAGGGACCAAGGCGCTGTGCAGTATCGTCTGTGCGGATGGTAGGGTTTGCCTCGGTCATAGCTTAGCCCAGCACAATCCGGCCTTGGGCATCCATCGCACCGTTCAGCTTCGCTGCAATCGTGCGTTCAGCCACCACGCCAAGGATGGCGTCATAGTGCGGCTCGCCCGGGTTCAGGATCTGCGGCCGTCCGCTGCTGCCCAGATAGACCGGCACGATCTGCACCCCGGTGATCGCGCCGTCGGTGATCGTCACCGATGCGCCAAGGCCCCGGCTGGTTTCATCGAGCAGCGGCGCTGAAATGCCCGAGGGTGTCTCATCGCGCGACCACGGCGAGATCATCGCGAACTTGCCCATGCAATACAGGATTGCCTTGCCACGATAGACTTCGAAACCCTTGATCGGTAGCGGTCCCTGGCTGACGATCAGGTCAACGCCCGCGTCAATCATGGCCCGCGCAGCCTCGCGCTGATAGTCCGCGATGGCGGATTCGTGCTCCAGAATGCCCCAATGGCAGCTCAACACCACCACATCGACCTGTGCCTTCAATGCGGTGATGCTTTCGATCATCGCGGCCAGATCATCGCGATTGATCAGCGTGCGCGTGTCCGGCTCCACCCCCCAATCGTGCCAGCTGTTGTTTTCGGCATATGTGTGTCGGCGAAGTGGCACGATTCCCGGCGTGCGGCGTCCGGCATGCGCTCCGGGCAGGAAGCTTGATGTGCAGGCCAGGAACCCGATCTTGTGATCGCCCCGTTCGACAATGGCAGGTTGGCGCGCGGTAGCGATGGTGTCACCGCCGCCGACAGGGGCAATACCCGATTCCTCCAGCAGCGCGATGGTGCGCAGGAACGCGCGATAGCCACCGTGCATGGTGTGGTTGTTGGCCACGGACATGACGTCGAACCCCGCCGCGCCCATCATCGCGATGCTTTCAGGCGCGCCCGGCGCGAACAGATCGCCAAGGTCGAAATCATCGTTGATGTGCGCTTCGACCGGGTGGGTATCGCCCGCCTCCTCGGCATAGGGCCATTCGCAATTGCCGAACGTCACGTCAGCGGCTGTCAGCACCGGCGTCACTGCCGTGAACAGATCGGCCGGCGGTTCGCGGGTCATCAGTTGCAGGTCACCCACGGCAAACAGGCTCAAAGTTCCGCTGGCCATCGCGCTATTCCTTTCGATCTAGCGGCAATGCTGCCGCGCGCGATTGTCGGCGGCCCCTATCGACTGGCCGGTTGCCCACATGCGCGACGCATTATTGCTTGGTCGGACAAAAACGTGAGGGACAGGATATGGCCGGACGCTTTGCAGGGAAGGTTGCGCTGGTCACCGCAGGCGCGGACGGGATCGGTGCCGCCACCGCACTCGCCTTTGCCAGCGAGGGTGCCAGCGTTGTTTTGGCGGACATCAACGATGCGCTGGGCGAAGAACGGGCGGAAGCCTTGCGCGCCGAAGGTTTTCAGGCGCGCTACATCCACGCCGACGCAACCGACGAAGCGCAAGTGGCTGCGCTGGTCCGCTACACCGTCGAACAGTTCGGCGGATTGCATCTGGCTGCCAATGTCGTGGGCGATGCCCACCCCGATTCAGCAGGGCCTGACTTTCACAACCAGCCCGTTGAGGCGTTCGATCACACGATCACCATGTGCCTGCGCACCACGTTCCTTTGCATGAAGCACGAGATCGCGCACATGGTCGAAAATGGCGGCGGCGCGATCTGCAATGTGACGTCGCTTGCGGGCATGATCTACAACGGCTTTGGCGGGGCCGGCTATGGCGCGGGCAAGGCGGCTGTAATCCGGCTGACCAAGTTTGCCGCGGTCAGCTATGCTGATCGCGGCATCCGCGTGAACTGCATTGCGCCCGGCGTCACGCCCACCCGCGCCTATTACAAGTTTGGGGATGATTACGCCAAGGTTCTGATCGGCGAACAAGTGGTGTTCCAGCCGATAAAGCGCGCCATCGGTTGCGATGAGCAGGCGGCTGGGATCGTTTGGCTGTGTTCGGACGATGCCGCAATGGTCACGGGCCACAACCTGCCGATTGACGGCGGATGGACTGCAAAATGAGGAGTTCTGCGATGCTTCGCGATGGCCTTCATCAGCGCACCTGCCCCTTGTGCGAAGGGATGTGCGGCGTCACCGTGGCGGTCGAAGGCGGGAAGGTGGCCACCGTCCGCCCCAATCGGCAGGATGTTTGGAGCCTTGGGCACATTTGCCCCAAAGGCACCACGCTGGGCGCACTCCATGACGATCCCGACCGGCTTCGCACGGCAATGGTGCGCGATGGTAGCGAATGGAAATCGGCCTCATGGGACGCAGCGCTGGAGCGGTTGGAGGAACTGGCGCAAGGCGTGCGCGATCGCCACGGCCCGCATGCCTTTGCGGCCTATGGCGGCAACATGGCGGGCAAGGACGCCACGTTATCGCGCTATTCGGGGTTGATGCTGGCCACTTCGGGCATCCAGCAAGTCTATTCGTCGGGCACGGTCGATCAGCACCCGAAGAACCTTTCGGCGATGCTGATGTTCGGCAACGAATGGAAAATACCCATTCCCGACCTCGACAATACCGATCTGTTCGTGATTTTCGGCGGCAATCCGGCGGCGTCGAAGGGCAGCATCTTTTCGCACCGCGACGTGATGGGCGCGATGCGCGATCTGCGCGCGCGGGGTGGCCGGGTTATCGTGATCGATCCGGTGCGCACCAGAACCGCGCAGGCGGCGGACCAGTGGATCGGCCTCAAGCCCGGAACCGACGCGGCGTTCATGTTGGGCGTGGCCCATGTTCTGTTTGCCCGCGATATGGTGCGGCTGCGCCATCTGGACGGTCTGATCGAAGGGCTTGGGCCTTTGCGCGAAGTCGCAGTCGGGTTCAGCCCGCAGGCCGTTGCGCCGTTTTGCGGGATTGAAGCGGCAGTTATCGAAGGCCTTGCCGACGAACTGATCCGCACCGACCGTTCGGCGATCTATGGCCGCATCGGCACTTGCACGCAAAGCTTCGGCACGCTGGCATCGTGGATGATCGATGTGCTGGCGATCCTGACCGGCAATCTCGATAGGCGGGGCGGCAGCATGTGGAGCCGCCCGGTTGCATCGCTGGTCGATATGCTGGCAACGCTGCCTGATGGGATGCCGGTGGTCATGGGCAAAAGCCGGGTGCGCGGCGTGCCGGCGGTGCTCGGGCAGTTTCCCGCATCGTGCATGGCCGAGGAAATCGCCACGCCCGGCCCCGGACAGATCAAGGGGCTGGTGACTTTCGCCGCCAATCCCGCACTCAGCGCGCCGGATTCCGGCAAGCTGGCGCAGGCGCTGCCGTTGCTGGAATGCATGGTCAGCCTTGATAACTATATCAACGAAACCACGCGCCACGCTCATGTCATCCTGCCCAGCCCGTCTTTCCTTGAAAGCGCGCATTACGACATGTGGTCCTGGATTTTCTGTCTGACCAGCGGTGGCCACTATTCGCCCGCCATATTTCCGCTGACCGACCGGCCCGAGCACTGGCGCATCGTCGCTCGCGTCGGCGCGATCATCGGCGGTATGCCGGATGCGGATATCGATGCGATGGACGACGGCTATTTCCGTGCTCTGGCAACGGGTCGTGGGATTGATGCCGAAACCGCTATTTCCGCGCTGCCCGGACGCGGCCCGGCGCGCATTCTCGACCTTGCCATCCGCGCGGGGCCTTTCGGTGACAGGTTCGGCGCTGTCGAGGGCGGGCTGACACTTGCCAGCTTTGAAGGCAAGTCCGACGGCGTGATCATCGGCCCTGCCATTCCGCGCGCAAACGAAGGCTTTGCAACCGCTTCAGGCAGGATCGAAATTGCTCCGGCACTGATCTTGTCGGACATTCCCCGCCTTAAACAAGCGATGGCCGCTGCCGATCCCGCGCTCGTGCTGGTCAGCCGCCGCCATCTGCGCTCGATGAACAGCTGGATGCACAATGTGGATACGCTTGTGAAGGGCAAGGACCGTTGCACACTGCAGATGCACAGCATCGATGCATTGGCGCGCGGGCTGACGGGCGGCGATCTGGTCGCGGTAACGTCAGCGTCGGGCACGATCGAAGTGCCGGTTGAGATCGACGACGATATCCGTCCCGGCGTCGTCTCGATGCCGCATGGCTGGGGCCATGCCGATCCGCAGACACGGATGGCGGTGGCACAGGCGCACCCCGGTACAAATACCAACATCCTCAGCCCCGGCATGCTCGTCGATGCCATTTCCGGCAATGCCGTGCTCAACGGGATCCCGGTCGAAGTACGCAAGGCTGGAACACAAGTCAGCGAACACATTGGAGAGATCGCATGAACAAATTGCTGGTGGGATTTTCCGGCCTGATCGGCATATCGCTGATCGCGTTCGGTTTCTACGCAATCTACGCCACCACCACCGTAACCGCCATGACCGGCCTTGCGCCCCAGGGCGTTGCCGGGCTGAACGAGGCAAGGTCGATCTACGCCGGGTCATTCTGGGCGATGGGCGGGCTGATCCTTTATGCACTCGCCAATGCCCGCGTTCGGCAGACCGTGCTGATGGCCGTAGGCGTGATCTTCGCTGGCTTCGTCGCAGGCCGCATCGTGTCGATCGCGATGGACGGATACGATCCGTTGCTGACCGCATCGATCGTCTCGGAAGTTGTCGCGGCGATCATCCTGATTGCTGCGAGCCGCGCGCCTGCCCATGCTTGAAAGCTCTGATCAGCTGTAAAACTCTTCGGATGACATTATTGTCATTTCATCGTAGGGGAACCTGACGACCGGAGAGAGAACGCCATGCAATCGAACGCTGATTTTGTTACCCGCGCCACCGTATCGTGCACTGCCAACCCGGTACCGGTAGCTACATCGCTGGTCCCGCTGCTGTCTGCCCATGCCGAGGCATGTGAACGCGAAGGCCGAATTCAGCCCCCGGTTATGGCCGCGTTGCGTGACGCCGGTCTGTTCCACATCACCGCGCCACAACGTGCTGGCGGACCTGGCGGCACGCTGCTCACTCACGTCGAAACGGTGGCGCAACTGGCGCAAGGTTGCGTCGGAACGGCGTGGGCCTATTGCCTGCTGTCGGGCGTCACCGGCACCGTACTCGGCTTTCCAGCGGCGGTTACCGACATCGTGTTCCGCACCGGCAATGAACTGCTGTGCAGCGCTTCTGCCCCGACTGCCAAGGCAACACCGGTGCCGGGCGGCTACCGCGTGACCGGAAAATGGGGCTATGGTTCGGGTTGCTGCCACGCAGACTGGGTGTTGAACGGCGTCATGCTGTTGGATGCAGCAGGCGCGGTCAGTGAAATGGCGATGGCATTCATCGACTTGCGCGATCCCGCCTGTGCGATTCTTGACGACTGGCAAGTGGCGGGGATGGCCGGATCGGGCAGCAACACCATCGTGGCGGACGATCTGTTCGTGCCCGAAGCCCTGATCCTGCACACGGCGCAGACGCCGCCTGCCGAAGTGTTGCTGACCATCCCCGGCCTCGAGCCGCGCGATCTTTGGCCGATGGAATCGCTGTTTCCGCTTGGCGTGCTGCCTCCGATGCTCGGCGCTGCCACCGCGATCCTGCACGCAGTCGTGCGCTCGGCGGGCGTTCGGCCCGTGGTCGGCTGGACTTATGGGACGCAGGCTTCGTCAGAGACGCTTAGCGCAATGATCGGGCAATCGGCGCTGGAAATCGATTCGGCTTGGATGCACATTCGCCGCGCTGTGGGTATGATGGACGATACCGCCAATCAACGCGCGCTGACCGGCTTCGACAAGGCGCAGATTCAGGCTGATTGCGGTTTTGCGATGGGCTTGCTCCGCACCGCCGGAAACCGCCTGCTCGACGTGGCGGGGCCGGGCGCTTTTGCGCTCAACAATCCGCTCCAGCGGTTCTGGCGCGACCTTAATGTCGGCAGCCGCCACAATGCGCTGAGCAGCCACCTGTCGACCGAACTCTATGGCCGCGCGCTTACGGGCCAGCCTTCAAATCTGCGGCTATTGCCCGATATCAGCCCTGTTCCGGCGTGGGCCAGCGCGGCGTGACAACCGGTTCATTACAAGGCCCCGCAAACGGGCGTCTGCGCGTGGCCGCCGAACGCCGGGATCGCATGCGGGTGCGGCTGCTTGAAACGGTGCTCGAACTCTATCAGCCGGGCCGCGATAGCGCCGCGCTGGTGATCGATGATGTGATCCGTGCAGCCGGTGTTTCGCGCGGCACGTTCTACAAGTATTTCACTTCGATCGAGCAGGCGGTCGATGCTTTGGGAGAGAGCCTTGCGGGTGGCATGGTCGCCGATTTCCGAGCTTTGTTCGCGGCAGAACCCGATCCGGCGGTGCTGGCTATCGGTGGCTCGGCGATGACCATGCTGCGGGCGTGGCACGATCCGCGCTGGGGCGGGTTCACATGTCGCGTGGATTATGTCGATTACTTCGCCCGGGCCAGCGCGCTGGACACGCTGGTCCGCGATGCCTTGTGCGCCGCGCGCGATAGCGGTCAGATGCGCTTTGGTTCGCTTGATGTCGCGGTGGATCTGATCGTGGGGATGACCGTCGAGGCGCGCCGCCGCCTTCTCCGCGCGCCAGAAGCGCCGCGTGCCTATATTGACGAGATGCTGGCCTGCACATTCGCCGGGTTGGGAATGAATCCCGCGGTGTTCGCGCTGGCCAGAAATGCTGCCTTCGCCCGCATTTCGGAAGGTGTGGATGGCCTGTGCTGGTGGTCTACCGACATCGCTGCGTGAAGCGCAGCTGATAGTCGGAGAGGCAGGAAACATGGGATCGCTTGACGGAAAGATTGCGGTGGTAACCGGTGCGTCTGCCGGAATTGGCGAGGCGATTGCCCGCAGACTTGCCGCTGCTGGTGCCACGGTGGTGCTGGCCGCGCGGCGCGAAGACCGGCTTGCGGCACTGGCACAGCAGCTTGGCGGAAAAACCGGATACTTCGCCATTGACCTTGCGGTGCCCGATGCCCCGCAGGCACTGCTTGATCATGTCACGGCACATTATGGCACGCCGGACATCGTAGTCCATAATGCGGCCGTGCTGCATGTGGGTTCAATCGACGAGTTTGATCTTGCCCATCTTCAGCCGATGATCGCGATTAATTACGAATCGGTGGTGCGCAGCTGCTATCTGTTTGCGCGCGCGATGAAGGCGGCAGGGCACGGCCACATCGTCAACATTTCCAGCCTTGGCGCGAATATCACGGCAGTGGGCACGGGCATCTATGGCGGGCTGAAAAAGGCGTTGGAGATGTTCACCGATGCGCTGCGGATCGAGCTGGCCGGCACCGGCGTGAAAGTCGGGCTGGTTGCGCCGGGCACCACCAGTACCGAGATTTTCGAGCCGATGAAGGCCGATGGCAAGGCGGCGTGGGACACCTATATCCCCGCGCTTGACCCCGACGATATTGCAGGCGCGGTGCTGTTCCTTCTGGAACAATCACCCCGCGCCAATGCGGCGCGCGTTCACGTCTATTCGGCGCACGAAGTGTTCTGATGGGGGCAGAGCCGGGCGGTCTGGATGCCCGGCTCTACCGATCACGCCCAGTCACGCCAGACCGAGCATTTCCGCATCCGCCGCTTCCGGATAAAGCGTGAGCGGGAAGCCCGCGACCGTCGGCCCGAAGTAATAGGCGTGTCCGCCAGTTTTGAGCGCGCGGGTGTGACGCACCGCAAATCCTGCCGCCTCCAGCCGCGCGCGCGCGCCTTCTACGTCATCATGCATCATATCGACCGAGGCCAGCGCGCCCTCGGTGCCATCGAGGAGCGCGGTCGGCCCTTCGATCAGGCGAACGCGGTGCGTGCCGCACAGCGCCCGCGCGCCAAGCCCTGCCGGATCGGTTTCCTGAAATTCCATGTCAAAGAACCGGTTCAGGTCGGCGGCCAGCGCGTCGATATTGGCGGAAACCACGGTCATGCAGCCGATCTTGGGCGGGGCAGCGTCGTCAAGCGCGTCGAACGGCAGTTCGGACCGTACTTGCGCCTCGTTCACGCCTTCGGTGCAGGCAAGGAACTTGATGCCGTGAAAATCGGGGCCGAACAGGTATTCGTTGACCTTGGGCACCGGCAAATAGCTGGTAGCGATCGGCAAATGCCCTGCTGCGGTCATCCGCGCGAGCACCGATTCTGCATCTGCCACGTCGATCGCGATTTCGATTAGCGGATCGCCCTCGGCAAAGGGCAGCCCTTCCGGACCAGGCTGGATCGGCTCCACCCCGTGTTCGCCGAACATCACCTTGAACCCGGCGTCGGGGTAGATTTCGGCAATGATCCCCGGCGTGAAGAATTTCAGACCAAGCAGCGCGCCCATCGCCTGCGTGAAGCTGCCCATATCGTCAACGCGCCAGGCCATGCGGCAAAATTTCGGCACCATCAGGTTTCTCCCAATCCGGTCGGCCCGTTTTCAGCGTCGGGCAGATTATCCGCTCGGCTTTGAATAAGGCACGCCGGTTGGGGCCGATGTCCCGCCCTTTGGTAGGAAGCGCACATGGCCACCATGCGTATCCCTTTGTCATAACGATGGTTCCGGCCCGACAGGGAGACGACACATCCCGCCCGGCACCACATGATGGAGAGCATGATGGCTGAATCGCAAGATCCAACAAATCGCGGCGCATCAGAAAGCGCAGACCAGCTTGAACGCATCACCCTGTGGGCCGAGGCCAACCTTGGCGGCAAGGTTACCCGTGTCGAGCGGCAGCGCCGCTGGCGTCCGGTGTGGCGCGTAAGCATGGAAGATGCCGGGCAGGAGCGCGAATACCTGTTCAAGGCTGATCGCGTGTGGGCAGCGCATCCCTATCTCCATGTCCACGAAATGAACCTGCTCAACGTGCTGGCTGCGCACGATATTCCGGTGCCGCCGCAGCGTGGGTTCTGCAATGACCCGCCCGCCATCGTGATGGACTGGGTGCGTGGTGGCCGCGATCCGGGCCTTGTCATGGAAGCGGTGGAAACCGCATCGACGATGACGCCGGATCGCTGGTCGGCTTCGCTGCAATACATGGAGCAACTGGCCGCCATGCACAAAATTCCGGTGCCAGCGCTGGAAGCCATCGGTTGCAGCAAGCCCGAAGGCCCCACCGAACTGGCGCTGCAGCACTACGAACGTTTTCAGGCGATGTATGACGAGCAGGGCATCGTCGATCCGCCGATGGAATTTGCCACGCGCTGGCTGCGCCGTAACGTGCCGATGCACCGCAGCCGCATATCGCTGGTCACCGGCGATTGCGGCCAGTTCCTGTCCGACGGACCTGATCTGACGTGCGTGATCGACGTGGAAATCGGGCATTTGGGCGATCACCTGCACGATCTTGCCTGCTTCCGTGGGCGACATCCTGTTGAAAACATGGGCGATCTTCCATCGCTGTTCCGCCACTATGAAAAGGCGCTGGGCGAGCCGCTAGACTTGGGCGTGATCGCCTATCACACCGTCGCTTTCCTAGGCGTCGGCTACTTCGGCCCGCTGTTCGCTCTTTCACGCACCGATGCCGGTGGCGATTGGGTGGAAGCCGCCGTGCAATGCGCGTTCATCGGGCGGCGTATGCTCGAAGCGCTGGCTGAAGTGGAAGGCATCGCGCTGGACGAGCTGACCCTGCCCGATCCGCGCCCATCACCGCTTGAGGAAATGGCGCTGAGCAAGCTCGCCGCCGATCTCCACCGCCTGCCGTTAAGCGAGACTTTCGCCAGTTGGCAGCGGGGCATCCTTGCCAGCGTGCCCGAATACCTCCTGAATCAGGCGCGCTACCGCCGATGGGCAGAGGACACAGATCTTGATGAACTCGCAGTGGTGCTGGGCAAGCGCCCCGCCGATCTGATCGAGGCCGACAAGCTGCTGGTAGATCTCATCCGCACGGCCGGGCCAGAGCGTGATGCCGAACTGCTGCGCCTGATGCACCGCCGCCTGCTGCGCCAGTGTCTGATCATCGCCGGGCCAGACGCGGCAGAGGATCACCTCGCGCTTATGAAGGTCGAGCCGCTGCTTGATGGCCGGATGGACCGCGTGGGCGATCCTGCGCTGGCCTTCGCTTGAAGTCCTTGGGGCGGGCGCAGCGAAGGGCCTGCACCCGCCACCCCATGAAGCGCGAACAGCGCGCGTTGTAAGAGTGAGCAAAGCGATGGATCTTGGAATCAAAGGCAAAGTGGCGCTGGTTACCGGTGGCACGATGGGCATGGGCCGGGTGGTTGCCGAACGGCTGGGTGAGAATGGTGCCAAAGTGGTCGTCGTCGCACGCGGGCAAGCGGGGCTTGACGCCACCGTTGCCGCAATTGTGGCCAAGGGCGGAGAGGCCATTGGCGTAAGCGCCGATCTCACCGATCTGGGAGCCTACGCCTATATCGCCGCCGAAGCGGCCAAGGCATTCGCCGCACCCGACATCGCAATTTTCACGCCAGTTGCACCGCCTTCAGGCGGGTTTGATGCGTTTGACGACAATGATTTCGACGAGGCCTATGCCAACATCGTCAAGGCCTTCCGCCATTTCGCTCGCGCCGTGGTTCCGGCGATGAAAGAGCGCCGCTGGGGCCGGATCGTGACCATCGGCTCGGGTGCGGCCAAATCGCCTGCACGCGCATCGGTGCTCAATTTCGATTATGTGCTGGCCAATGTCGTGCGGCCAGCGGGCCTTGGTCTCAGCCGCAGTCTGGCCGACGAACTTGGTCCGTTCGGCATTACCGTCAACACCGTGGCGCCCGGCTTCATCGATACTGGCAAGGCCTATGGCGCGTTCTTCGAACAGTGCGCCGCCGATGCGGGTATGGAGTTTGAACCCTTCATGGAGGCGTTTCTGCGCCGGATTCCTGCGAACCGGTTCGGCAAGCCCGAAGAAGTTGGCTCGCTTGTCGCGTTTCTGTGTTCGCAGGACGCTGGCTATATCGCAGGTCAATATATTGTCGCTGATGGCGGCTTCATGCAGGCCTATCATTGATTGGCCCAAATTCCTGACAGTGAAAGAGAACGCACCATGAAAGCTATCCGGTTCCTGTCCACGGCGGCAGGCTTGGCGATGATCGCAGCAACGGGTGCTTGTGCGCAGACTGCGCCAAACACCACCTTCAATGCGCCCGCAGACGTCGCGGCCATCATGGAGGTCGAGGAAATCCTCGCCACCGAACTCGACGTCGACAAGATATTGCCGCACTACGCCGACGATGCCACTGTCCTCGATCTGTTTGCTCCCGGAGTGTTCCGGGGGAAGGCGGAAATCCGCGCCGGGTTTGCGCCGCAGCTGGGTGCGATAAAGTCGATGGAAAAGACGACGCCCGAAATGATCGTGGCCACCAACGGCACGTTTGGCTGCGCAGCCAGCCAGGTTGCCTATCAAACCGAGATGAAGGACGGCACCAAGTTTGCCATGAACGTGCGCGTGCTCGATGCATTCAAGAAGATCGATGGCAAATGGCGCGTGGTGCAGCAGCATCTGTCGTTCCCGGTCGATCCGGCGACAATGAACGCGCTGACCAATGCACCGATCCAGCCGCGCACGATCACATGGTCGGCCCAACCGCTCGCCCCGGTTTCGACCACACCTGAAAAGGCCAAGGCCGAAATCAAGGAGTTCATGGACGTGGGCGGCGCATCGGTCGGGCTGGAAAAGCTGATGAACTACTACGGGCCGGGCGACGATACCCTGCTTTATGATGCGTTCAGCCCCAAAGCGGTGATCGGTAAAAAGGAAATCGCCGATTTCTATGCACCGATCATGGGCAGCTATACCGGGATCTCGCTGACGATGCCAATGTTCGAGGTTGATTCCGACGGTTCGTTCGGCGTGCAGATCGATACGCAGGAACTGACCTTGACGATGAAGGACGGTTCGAAGCGCAATGTCGCCCTGCGGCAAAGCGATTGCATGCGCCGCGTTGACGGCAAGTGGTACAGCTTCCTTGAAATGGTTTCCTACGTGACCGACGCCAAAACAATGAAAGCGCAAATCACGCACTGATCGCGTCCCGCCTTAAAACGGACGCCATGCCAAAGGGGCCGCCGCAAGGTGGCTCCTTTTTTGTTGGGTCGGCACGCTTCAAATATGCGCGTGTCACACAAACACAAAAAACGGCGGCTGCCTTAAGCAACCGCCGTCCTTCGAAGTTATGTGCGTTCAGATCAGAAGCTGTACTTGACCGTTGCACCATAAGTGCGCGGGGCACCCTGGAACTGCACCGTAGCACCAAGGCCAGTGTAGCTGTTGAACACGTTGGTGAAGTTCGCCTTGTTGCCGACGTTGCGGCCCCACACAGTGACTTCGATCGCAGGATCGTTGAATGTGTAGCTCGCCTGAAGGTTGATCAAACCGTAAGCACGGACGCGCGACGCCTCGTTGGCGATTGCCGTTGCAGCCGCCAGCGCTGGATTTCCTGTCGTGAAGAAATCGAAGTAGCGCGAAGCGATGTAGGAATAATCGCCGTGCAGTACCAGCTTCCCGGTTTCCATTTCGAAGGTCTGTGTGATCGAAGCGTTGGCTGTCCACTTCGGTGCCTGAGTGATCGGTTCACCCGAGCGATCGACCTGGACAATCTGGCCGTTGACCAACTGTGCTTCAATACGGCTGCCCTTGACATAGGAGGCGTTGAGGTAAGCAACACTACCGCCAATTTCCAGACCATCCGTGGGGATGACGGTGCCTTCGAATTCGAAGCCATAGGTCTTGGCCTTGCCGGCATTGGTGTTGAACTGCGTCAGACGCGTAGCACCCGTGCCATCAACGAAGGTGGTGTTGATGATGCGCTGAACGTCAAACTGCCAAGCGTGGAACACGGCAAGATTGGTACGCAAGCGATTGTTGAAGAACTGGCCCTTGATGCCGCCTTCCACGTCACGCACGTCTTCTGGCTTGAACGAGCTGGAGTTCGGTGGTGGAACCGGGCGTGCATTGAAGCCGCCCGAGTTGGAAGCACCGCTGGTCTTCAGATAGACGAACACGTCAGGCGTAAGCTTCACGTCGATACCGGCAGTCCAAGCTGGATACTTGAACTTTGCTGTGCCGACGTCATGGCATCCGCTGTTAGGAGCAGCAAGGCCGGTTGGCGATGGCTTGCCCTGGTTCACGCCTGCCTGGCAAGTGATAGCTTGGCCTGGACGAGGCACATTTGGCGTGGTGCCCTGACGATCAATTTCGCGCGTATCCCACGTGTAACGCAGGCCGCCGGTAAGACGGATGTTGTCGTTCACGTTGTAGTAGAGCTGAGCGAACACACCCTTTGAGGTCGATACGAACGAGCCAAAGGTGTTATCGCCACCGCTTGCAGCCGGCGAAGCATAGAAGATCTGCGACCGTGACTGTTCAGTACCAGATTCACGGAAATAGATGCCGCCGAAGATGTACTGCAATTTTCCGGCATTACCGGAGAACTGCAGTTCTTCGCTGAACTGGTGCTGCTTGTAGGTGCTGATGAAAGCGCCTGCGCCAGTGTTGGTGCCCAGCAGATCGAGGTTGCTGGTGGTGTTGGAGTTGCGATAGCCAGTGATCGACTTGATCGTGATGTCGCCAACATCGACCGAGAGGTTACCCGACAGCGAGTAGGCCTCGTTGAACGTGCCGCTATCATCGATCGCACGGTCGCCAGTGAATGGTGCGGAGTAGTTGACCCGCCAGTCACGCGAAAGCAGCGAAGCCTGCTGTGCATCGGTGGCGAACTCGGTGTTCAGATACTGCGTGATCGGGCCGATCGGGCCTTTCGAGAAGTTCGTGAAAAGCGAAGCAGGCACCGAGACCGTAGCTGACAACGGGATCAGAGCCGAGCCGGGAATGGCACCCGAACGAACGCCCTGCGAAATGCCGTAAAACGCTGCGTTCGGCCCAGCTGGGTTGATTGCGGCAACAGCAACCGGGTTGCCGGTGTCGCGATAGTTCATGTAGTCGCCCGACAGGTTCAGCGTCAGCGGAACCGAATTTGGTGCCCACTTGAGCGAGCCACGAGCGTAGTATTCGCCCTTGATTCCGCCGTTGGCGCCGCCGGTCGAGAGATTGGGGAAGTAGCCGCTGCGATCGTTGTAACGACCAGCAACGCGCACGCCCAGTTCGTCGGTCAAAGGCACGTTCAGAACGCCTTCAGTGACCTTCTGCGAATAGTTGCCGAAACCGACCTTGAGGTAACCTTCCGTCGCATCCAGTTGTGGCTGCATGGTGGTCAGGTTGAGCGCACCACCGGTGGTGTTGCGGCCGAACAGTGTGCCTTGTGGGCCGCGAAGCACTTCAGCGCCTGCAGCGTCAAGGAAGCCAAGGTTGCCGACCATCGGACGGGCCACATAGACGCCGTCGATGTAAATGCCGACTGCAGCGTCCGAATACGAGTTCGGGCTGTTCTGCGCCTGACCACGAATGGCGAGGTAAACGATGGTGGCAGGACCGGTGCCGCCGGTGCCGATCGAAAGGCTTGGCGCTGTGCGTGCCAGGTCGGTAACCTGCAGTACCTGACGTTGCTGCAGCGTTTCTGCGCTCAACGCGGTAACGGCAACCGGGACCGTCTGGATGTTTTCACTGGTACGACGTGCGGTAACGACGATGTCGGCAAGGCCGGAGCTGGCTTGATCGCTGTCGGTCTGTGTCTGCGCACTGTCTTGTGCCAGCGCTGCACCAGAAAACGCAAAAGCTGCAACCGGTGCTGCAGTAGCCAGAAGAATTCGGTTAAAAGTCGAAAATCGCTTCATGATATTCCCTCCCATTTTTCGCACGGACATTGTGTGTCCGGCAGTTTATTTGGGCAGACGTAGAGGCCTGTTCGACAGAAACCTCAAACCCCGTCTGCGCCGTTTCTAAGACATGCTATGCCGAAACTTTGATCATAATGAGATGATGCGTGATCGTGCATGTGGAACACTGTCGGCATCCTGCCATTGACCGTCGCGAAACAGCAATCGCGCTCGCCGAATTTTGCTGCTGTGTTGCGCACCATCGTGCCAATGCGTCATTTCATGCATAATCCAAATTCCGCAAACGCCCGTCAGTGGCTGCGATGGCAGTGGTACGAAAGGACGGCCCTGCACAAACCCATCTTTCGACAGGGGCGATTGCGGTTGATAGAACGAAGTGATGCGCAACGAGGCTATCGTGCAGGGGTTTGTGCTCCGATCCGTCAGGCCGTTTACGGGAGATGTATGAATGACCGACAAGTGGGCGAAGGGTATCGAGGTATTCGATGCCGTTTACGGCAAGGGATCGTCGGCAATGGTCGAATCGGCCCCGCGTTCGCCGTATTTGAATGAGACAGTGGAACATCTGTTTGGCGACATATGGGCAACCAGCGCGCTATCGATGCGTGACAAGCGCCTGATGGTGATTGGCGCGACGACGATGCTGGGCCGCGCCGATCTGCTGGAAATCCAGATCGCGGGCGCTATCCTCAACGATGAAATCACTGACGAGCAGTTTGAAGAAATGAAACTGCTGATGCTGTTCTACGCCGGAGCGGGCAATACCACGGCTCTTTCACGCGGGATCGACATGGCGCGCAAGCGTGCCGCAGACATGACGGGGCAAGGCTGAAACGGCTGACCTGTCCGGCGAAAGGTGCCGGGCGCAGCGCTGCAATCGAAGCTTCGTTCCACCGAATTATAACAACAAAGTGGAGCGTATGGTGGCTGTTGATCGCGAAGACGCGTTGCGCCTTGGGCACTTCTGGGCGACTGTTTCGGAAGAGCACGACACGGACAAATTCCAGACCGTGCTGCACGATGATTTCGTCATGTGGTACAATTTCGATCCGCAAGACCGGACCCGCGCCGAATTTATCGAGACGCTGAAATCTGCCCATGCGATGTTCAAGAACCAGAAGAACGAAAACGCGCAGATAACCGTCACCGAAGATGGCTTCGTGCTGCAGGCGACGATGACTGGCATTCTGGATGGTACGGCCATCTCGTCGCCCTATTGTTTCATCGCGCGGATCAAGGATGGCCTGATCATTCGCGGGGATGAGTATTTCGACACCGCACAGCTGACGAAACGTGCGGGGCGGCCAGGAGAAGGCATGGTCTGATTGTCCAGGCTCCCTTTCCCGTTTCCTGTTTGACGCCGCGTCAACGCTGATCGTTGGGCAGATCATGCGCGGGTCGCTACGAAACCATGCATAGAATGGTGCAGGCTTGTGCTTTGCTGCCCGCATTGGGGAATGCACCCTGCACGTGGCGTATTTTGGAGAGCATTTCGATGGGTATGGAGCAATCAGCCCTGCAATCGTTCGATCTCGGGTCCGGCCCGTTGATGCCCGATTCCTTCATCATGGAAACCGGCCAGGTCGATTTAACGGTCTACACCTCGAAGGAGCGCTTCGATGCAGAGCGCGAAATCTTTGGCCGCGTGTGGCTCAACATCGCCGAAGCATCGGAAATCCCGAATGCGGGTGATTGGGTCGTGCGCGATGTGAAAGTCCGCTCCTCCTCCATCCTGATCGTGCGCGGCAAGGACATGGTCATCCGAGCCTTCCACAATATCTGTTCGCACCGGGGCATGAAGCTGGTGTGGGACGACAAGGGGCGGGGAGGGAAATTCTCGTGCCCATATCACGCGTGGATGTTCGATTCCGCAGGCGACCTCCGCCATATTCCCGACGAAGGCTGTTTCCCCCATGTCGACAAACAGGCCAGCGGCCTCACCCCGGTGCGGTGCGACACTTGGGAAGGCATGATCTTCGTCAATCTTGACGCGCAGGGCACACAGACGCTGGCAGACTTCCTTGGCCCGGTGGCACAGCGGCTGAAGGACGTGCCGTTCGGCAGCTATCCCTATACCGCGCGCGTCGGGTCGATGATTGACGCAAACTGGAAGCTGGCGATCGAGGCGCAGTGCGAGGCGTATCATGTACGCGCGCTCCATTCCCGCACCGTTTCCAAAATGTTGTCTTCGGCCGAAAACCCCTATGTTCATCCTCTGCACACGGAATTCCTTGGCGCGCACCGGATGAACTCGGTTCCGCGCAACCCGGACTTCGCGTTATCGCCTGAAAAGCTGGTGCAGGCGTTCTCGTTCATGAATGCGCAGCAGATGGTGATTGCCGACACCGGCGCGCAGGAAAAACCGGAAGAGACATTCGCAAGCCATCCCGACATCAACCCGATCCGGTCGAACGTCTGGGGCAACGACCAGTATGTGCTCTACCCGCACTTCATCTTTCATATGTCGCTGGGCGGCTGGTGGCTGCACCGCTTCTGGCCGATTGCATCCGACAAGTGCTATTGGGAAGCGGTCTACCACTTTGAACGTCCGCAATCCCTGCGCAACCAGTTTGCGGTGCAGTATTCGCTCGCGCTCAACCGCGATACGCTGATGGAAGACAATCTCGCGCTGGTGCAGCAGCAGGAAGTGATGGAAAGCGGCGCGAAGAAGATCGTGCAGTTCGGCGAACAGGAAGCGCTGTGCAAGCATCTCGCCGCCGTTTCCGAAGCTGCCGCAAACGATGCCGAGGCCGCCCGAACCGCAGCGCAGTAGGGCCGCCAGCCCAAGGATAGGCGTAGACGCGCTCACATCCCACCACGCTTGTTTGCAACCGCAGTTTTGGGACGACAGAATGGATCTGGGGATCGCAGGCAAACGCGCGCTGGTGACCGGCAGCACATCTGGCATCGGTGCCGCAACGGTGAAGATGCTTGCAGCCGAGGGCGTGTCCGTGATCATCAACGGCCGCAACGCCGAACGGGCCGAGGAGGTGCGCAGTGCCATCATGGCAGCAGGCGGCGCGGCAGCCATCGCGCTGGGCGATCTTGCCACCGATGAAGGTGCTGAGGCGGTTATGAATGCCGCCCACGGTGCGTTCGGGGGGATCGACATTCTGGTCAACAATCTTGGCCAGTATGAACCCTTCGCCCCGGTGTGGACCGACGCCACGCCAGAACAATGGGCCGCGACTTACGATGCCAATGTCATCGCCGCAGTGCGCACGATCCGCGCCAGTGTGGAAGGCATGAAGGCTGCTGGCTGGGGGCGGATCATCAATATTGCGAGCGGTGCCTACACCGAACCGCCGCCCGAATTTCCGACATACGGCCCGTCCAAGGCCGCGCTGGTCAACCTGTCGGTGGGTCTTGCCAAATCGCTCGCTGACACCGGAATCACCGTGAACACGGTCAGTCCCGGCAATGTCTTGACCGAGGCGCTTCGTTCCAACCTGCCGATAATCGGCAAGGCCAACGGCTGGGAAGAAACCGATGTGGCCGCGCTCGAACGCCGCTTTGCCAAACAGTGGCGCAGCCTGGTCAGCCGCACCGGGCGGGTCGAGGAAATCGCTGCCGTGATCTGCTTCGTCGCCAGCACGCACGCCTCGTACATCACCGGCACGAATTACCGCGTCGATGGCGGCTCGCACGCCACGCTCAATTAGAGGTTCACCGGAATGAAGCTTGCAGGCAAAGTTGCGATCATCACCGGCGCGGGCAGCGGCATGGGGGCTCAAGAAGCCCGCATGTTTGCCGCAGAGGGCGCAAAGGTGGTCATCACTGACATCGTCGGCGATGCGTGCCGCCAACTAGCCGCCGAAATCGGCCCCGCTGCCATCGCGATCGAACATGACGTGGCGGACGAAGCGGGCTGGACCCGCGTGACCGAAACGGCGCTGGCAACCTTCGGAAAGATCGACATTCTGGTCAACAATGCGGGCCTCACCAAGTCCGACACCTTCGACAACACCGACGTTGCGTTCATGCGCCGGATGCTCGACGTGAACATCATCGGCTCGTTTCTGGGCATGAAGGCAGTGCGCGGGCCGATGAAGGACAACGGCGGCGGGGTGATCATCAATATCGCCTCGGGCCTCGCCTTCACCAGCCTGCCCGGATATTTCGCCTATGGCGTGTCCAAATGGGGCGTGCGCGGGATGACCAAACTCGGCGCCAAGGAACTCAGCCCCGACAATATCCGCGTGGTCACGCTCACCCCCGGCGCGATTGAAACGCCCGCGCTGGTGCCCGCTGTGCGCGAAAACGCCGCCGCGCTGATCCCGCTGGGGCGCGTAGGCGGGGCCGACGAATTCTCGCGCGTGGTGGTGTTCATCGCGTCGGACGATGCCAGCTACGTGTCGGGCGCGGAATTCCTGATCGATGGCGCAATGATCTGCTGAAGCGCCCTTTCCCCGGAGATACCATGATGCCAGCCACCGCGCCGAACGGGATCGTCCCGTCACAGGGCATTCCGTTCGATCCAGAAGCCTACGACGCCGATCTGCTGAACGCGATCATCGCGCCGTGGCGGCCCGATGTCCGTTTCGAAAGCGTCCGGGTTAAGGATGCCAAGCGCTATGGCGACGGTATGGTCTCCACCGCCGCGCGCGCGTTTCTCGATGTCGAATATGCCGCAGGATCGCCTGCAGGTCTCCCGCGCCATCTGGTGCTTAAGCTGGGCCGGTCGCCCGATTTCATGATCGGGCCGCTGTATCAGAACGAGGTGCGGTTCTACAACGTGCTGCGGCCTGAAGTGACAGATATCGAGGCTCCAGTTACGCTCGGCGGCTCGTATGATCCGGCAACGCAGGCCTTTGCGCTGCTGCTGGGCGACCTGACCGACGATGGCGCGCGTTTCCCCAACGTGCTGTCCAAAACAACGCTGGACGAGGTCCGTGCGATCCTGGACGTGCTGGCCCGGTTGCACGCGCGATATTGGCAATCGCCCCGCTTCGCTACCGACCTTGCGTTCCTTGAAACGCACACGCAGGGCGAACTGGCCACATTCATGCACGATTTCGTGCCGGGGGCGATCCAGCAGGAAATCGACACCGAAAACTTCAAGCGTGAACTGGTGGCGCGCCTGCGCACATCGGGTGATGAATTGCGGCGCGGGGTTGCGCGGCTGCACCAGCACCAGCAGACCTTGCCGCACACCGTGCTCCACGGCGATACCCATATCGGCAATACCTACCTTCTGCCCGATGGCCGCGCAGGGCTGCTCGATTGGCAATTGACCGTGCGCGGGCATCACATGCACGACGTAAACTATATCATCACCACCGCCCTGCCGATCGACGTGCGGCGCGACAAAGAACGTGATCTGCTGGCCTTTTATCTGGACCGCTTGAAGGCGCACGGCGTTGCCGAATCGCCTGGCTGGGACGAGACGTGGGACGAATACCGGCGCTGTCTGGTGTGGGGCGTCTATATCGGCTGGCTCACCACCAATATCGCCAACTACGGCTGGGAAATCAGCGTTCTCAACCATCTGCGCCTGACCACGGCGTTTGAGGATCACGATACCGCTGCGCTGATCCGTGCGCTCGGTTGAACCGGAGGCAATCCCCGTGACACTGGAAGAACTCGGCATTCGCGAAGCGATCAAGACCCTCAAGGCCCGCTATTGCTACCACATTGATCTCAAGGAATGGGACGCCTACGCAGACCTGTTTACCGAAGATGCGATCCTTGATGTGGACCAGTCGGTTTCCACGCGCGGGCGCGCGCCCAACCCGATGCCGCGCGTGACCGGGCGGGGCGCGATCCGCACGTTCATGCCGCAACTGCTAGACCCGGCTGATACGGTGCATCAGGTCCATTCCCCGATTATCACGGTGACCTCTCCCACCAGTGCCAAGGCGATCTGGGCGATGGAAGATGTCGTCAGGATGCCGGGTTTCCATATCGAAGGGCGCGGCCATTATCATGAAACCTATGTGCTGACAGAAGGCCAGTGGCGCATCGCCTCGCTTTATCTTTCGCGCACGTGGGTTGAGATTCTGCAAGGCACTGAAGCCGGACCCGACCTCGGCTGAGGGCTGCGCACGGTATGGCGCAGTAGCCCTATCCGGCGGGAGGACCGCACGCGCGCGCCTGCGCATAGCCCATCTGCATGGTCGGCAGCCGTGTGCCAAGGCCGAACGTGGAAGAGGACTCTATGACCAAAACCGTGGCGCTGGTAACCGGAGCGAGCAAGGGCGTGGGCCGTGGGACCGCGCGCGCACTCGGCTCCAAGGGCATGACGGTGTACCTCACCGCGCGCAGCGAAGAGGCGCTGAACGCCGCCGCTGCCGAAGTTGATGCCGCAGGCGGAACGGGCATTGCCATCGTCTGCGACCACCGCGACGACGCGCAGGTCAAGGCGGTGTTCGAACGAATCGAGCGTGAGCAAGGGCGGCTGGACCTCCTCGTTAACAATGCAGCGGCGGTTTATGGACAGGAACTGGCGACGCCGGGCGCGTTCTGGGACAAGGATCTGAAGCTGGCCGATATGCTCGTGGTCGGGCTGCGGTCCGATTATGTGGCGGCCTATTTTGCTGCACCGCTGATGATCCGCACCGGCGCTTCGCTGATCGCCAACATTTCGTTCTACGGCGCTTCGTCCTATTTCTGCGGCCCGGCCTATGGCGCGGCCAAGGCAGGGACAGACAAGATGGTCCACGACATGGCCATCGACTTTGCCGAAACCGACGTTTCCATCGTGTCCTATTGGCCCGGCTATGTCCGCACCGATGAATCGAAGATGATCCCGGACGAATATTTCCCCGAACCGCTGCGCGCGATGCTGCCCGAGTTCGAGACGCCCGAATTCACCGGGCTGGTGATTGCGGGCCTACTGGCCGATGCTGAGCTCAAGGCCCTTTCGGGCAAGGCGCTGATCGGCGCGGATCTGGGTCGGAAATACGGCATCAAGGATATCGATGGCAAGCAGCCGCGCAGCTGGGCCGCTGCGATGGGCGCACCGCTGACATTCTTCGTGGGCGGCTGAGCCGGGTGAGAGGAGAGACGCCATGATCGAAGCGCTGCTTGTCGTCTTCACCAATCCCACGCAGGGCCGCGACGACGATTTCAACGACTGGTACACCCATATCCACACGCGTGATGCGCTGGGCTTTCGCGGCTCCATCGCGCAGCAGCGCTTCAGCCTGTCGGCCGAGCAGGTGCAGGAATTTCCCGGCGGGCGGTTCTTCGCCAAATATCTGGCACTTTACGAAGTGTTCGATGCTGAAAGGTTTGTGCAGGAGCATATCGACAATGCCCTGACGCCGCGCATGGTGGTGGAGGATTCCATCGATATGTCGCGCATGGACGATTTCCACTACTACCCGCTGCAATACCGCGACAAGGCACCGCGCACGTTCCAGACCGGCAGTGTGGTGGTCGAGCAGATCACGGCGAAGCCGGGACACGAGGCCCAGTTCCGCGATTGGTACAACGATCACTACCTGCCCACTCGCTTTCGCGAGCAGGGCATCATTACCGGTGCCTTGCTGGCCTATGACGGTCACGGCCAGCTTGTGGAATTCAGCCCGGAACACGACCACGTTGGTATCTGGCGGCTGACCGACGATGCGGCGCGCGCGCATTGGCGCAATGGCACGCTCCGCGAATGTCCGTTTATCGATCGCGAATCGCTCACGGTAACGTGCTGGGACGTTTTGACCGAGCGGATGACCGAGGACGCCGTGCATCACCCCACGTCAGCCGGGCTTGCCGGCGAGGAACGCGCCCGCGCGCGGATCGCTGCGGCAGGCACCGCGCAGCGCGACAGGGGCGATCTGTTGAAGCATTGAGGGCGGATCAGGCCCACCCCGCTGCGACTAACGTCTCCTACGGAGCCGCACGTCTCGCTCCCATCCCGCGGGAGGGGTTGGGGGTGGGCATCTGCCCTCTCGTCAAAGGACGACCTAAGCCCCCGGACCCGCGCCAGCCTGCATCGCCGCGATCATGTCGCGGAAATCCGCCAGCGATGGTGCATGGCTGGCATAGCCACCGTCAACATGCAGGTTCTGCCCGTTGGTATAGCGTGATTCGTCCGAGGCGAGGAACACCGCCGCCTTGGCGCAATCCTCTGGCGTCCCGATAAACGGTGTGAGCATATGGCGCAGCATCACCTCGCGTACCGGTGGCGGCATGTTGTCCTCGGTAGCGCCCGAGATGATTAGCCCGACCATCAACACATTGGCACGAATGCCGAATTTCCCGTATTGCGCAGCGATATTGTAGGTCAGGTTGTGGACCGCAACCTTTGACGCGCCATAGGCTGTCTGGGCGATGTCGCCTTGCAGTGCCTTGGTCGAACCGGTGGTGATGATCGACCCGCCGCCTTGCGCGATCATATGCGGGATCACGTGTTTGGCGCAAAACATTGGCCCTTTGACGTTGACCGCCATCGTCCGGTCCCACAGATCGCCGTCCATGTTGATGACGTCGACGTCGCGGGTGATGATTTCCGGCCCGGTCATTGCCGCGTTGTTGTGCAGCACGTCGATCCGGCCATAGCTTTCGAGCGTGAAGGCGACCATCGCACGAACCTGGTCCTCGTCCGATATTTCGGCGGAAAACGGCTTGGCCTCAAGCCCTTCGCCGCAGATCTGCGCTGCAACCTGTTCCGACGAACGGCTCTGACTGCCGACAACGACTTTGGCCCCCTGGCGCGCGTATTCGAGTGCGCAGGCCGCGCCGATGCCCGATCCTGCACCGTTGATCAGGATAACCTTGCCTTCAAGCCGCCCCATGCTGATTCTCTCCTGCCCGATCAATGAATTGCGGCGAGAACGCGCGGATGGAACGGTTCGAACGGTGCGCCTGCCCGGACCTTTTCCGCCCACGCCGGGTCTGCGATGAGCGAGCGCCCGACGCCGACAAGATCGAATTCGCCCGCTTCCAAGCGCTGCTCCACATCGGGCACGTTGTTCACCGTGCCGACTTCGCCCGCGAAGCTGTCCTTCAACTCATTCAGCAGCCCGATGCCGCCGACCGCCATCGTTGTCTTGCCGGTCAGCTTGCGTGTCCACCCGGCCAGCGTCAGCGGCGAGCCTTCGAAGGCGGCGTGGTGGTAATAGCGCGTGCTGGCATCGAAAATATCGACGCCCGCATCGGCCAGCGCGCCAAGCAGCCCCTCAAGCTCTGCCGGGGTCTGTGCAAGGCGGCCATCGTAGTCCTGCTGCTTCCACTGCGAATAGCGGAACATGATCGGCATATCGCCCACTTCTGCGCGGATTGCCTTGACCAGTTCGGCCCCGAAGCGCGCCCGTTCCCGCAGTGCAGTGCCGCCCCAGCGATCATCGCGGCGGTTGGTTTCGTGCCAGAAGAACGCATCGGGCAGATAGCCGTGCGCGCCGTGGACTGCGATCCCATCGAAACCCGCCTCACGGGCATTGGCGGCACTGCGTGCAAACCCGGCAATCACGTCGACGATATCCTCGTCGGTCATCGGTGCGGTGGGAGCGAGCATCTCTTCGAGATATGGCTCCGGCACGGTGCTGAAGCCACCCCGCGGTCCCCACAGGCCCGATGGCCGGGATGACATCAGTTCAGGATAAGGGCCGGTGCGGTGCGCGCGGATTGGGCCTTGATGCCATAGCTGGGGGAAGATGACGCCGCCTGCCTGATGGACGCCGGCAACAATTTGGCGCCACCGCCCCAGCGCGGCATCGCCGTGCAGTTCGGGCATATTGGCCTCGCCCAACGACCCTGAACCAAGCGCGGTGGGATGATCGACACCGATTCCTTCGGTCACGATCAGACCGACGCCGTGTTCGGCCCTGCGGCGGTAATAGGCATCCATCGGTTCGGACGGCACTCCGCCGGGCGAAGCCATCCGTGTCATCGGCGACATGACGATGCGGTTGCGCAAGGTCACGCTACGCACCGTCAGCGGGCGAAAGATCGGTCGGTCTGGGGATGTCATCTTGGGGCCTGTCGCGTTTTGGCTGTCATGGTTTGGCGGCACCATCGCAAAGCGGGCATCGGCGAAACCTGCCGCAAGGCAGGAAGCAGTGTTGGCATGGGCGACCAGCGGCATATCACACGATAGGCGCGGCGTGGCAGGCGCGCTGTAGCCTTTGATGAACAAGGCAGGATGGTCGCAACCGCAGCGCGCGGTGGCTTCTGTACCAGCATCACTGGCGGGGGAGCAGCGGCTTTGAACTTGAACAACGGCACGGAGCAAAGTGGGCAAATGCCGGGGGCGGTGGGGCTTTGGGCCTTGCTGGTGTGCGGGCTGGTGCCGATGGTAGGTCTGTTCGCGATGGGGCCTGCGCTGCCGATGGTGGCAGCAGCCTTTCCCGGCGATCCTGACGCCGAACTTCTGACGCAGCTGATCGGCGGGGCAAGTGGAATTGCCTTCGCGCTGAGTTCGCCGGTTATCGGCATGCTGATCGGGCGCTACGGCTACAAACGGGTCTATATTGTCTCGCTGATCGTGTTTGCGATCTTTGGAACGCTGCCGGTCCTGCTTGACAGCCTGCCGCTGATTCTGGCGAGCCGGGTTGTGTTGGGTGTAAGCGTTGCCGGTGCAATGACTGCGGGCCTTGCCGGATTGGGCACGCTGCCTGCCGATGTGCGGCCGCGGATGTATGGTCGCAACGCCATGCTTTCCAGCGTCGGGGCGATTGCGGTGTTCCCGTCGGTCGGCGCATTGTCTGAACTTGGCTGGCGGCTGCCCTTTTTCATTCACGCGCTGGCGCTGGTAATCGTGCCAATGGCGATGACGCTGCCATCGGCGCCAAAGTCCGGCCCGGGCATATCAGACAAGGTGGCCCCACCGACCGGCGGCGGCCTTGGTGTTGCGCCGATCCTGCTGGTTTTGGCGGGTTTCATCGGTCTGGTAATGTACGTCGGGCCGATGTTTGCGCCGTTCTACCTTCACACCATCGGCGTGACCGATCCGCGCCTGGCCGCGTTGCCGCTAAGCGCGATGTCGGTGGGGTCGTTGATCATGACCAGCAATTATGGCCGTCTGCATGCCCGGATGGGTGCGCAGGCCCTGTTTGCGCTCACCTTGCTGCTGACCGGCGGGGGGTTGCTTGTGGCCGGGATCGCGCCATCGCTGCCGCTGTTCATCGGCGCGATGTTTGCAGTTTCATGCGGGCTGGCCATTTTTACGCCCAACCTCAGTTCGCATATTGCGGCCACATCAACCAACACGGCGCGCGGGATCGGCTGGGCGATGTCCGCGATGTTTGCGGTGCAGGTAGCGTTCCCGTTCATTGCGCGGTTCATTTCGCAGGCGATCGGGTCTGCCGGTGTGTTCCTGATCTTCGGAGGCTGCGCGCTGCTCGCCGGGATCGGCGCGAGCGCATTTGCGCGCAGCGGTCTGCGTCCGGCAGTGACCAACCATTGACAAGCCATGTGCCGCTGTTGCTATGACCAGTGACGATGGACCATTTCAACAGCCCGGTGCGGGCATGAGCAGTCTTGCCGAAATGTCGCCGCTGTCGGGCGACGCTTTGACAGGTGATAGCCTGACCGGTGCCAGCCTGACAGATGACAGCGGCGACCAGAGCATCACCCATCGGGCCTATGTGCAGATCCGCGCCGGACTGATTTCATGCCGGTTGAAGCCGGGGTCGCGGCTCAAGATTGCTCAACTCCAGCGTGAGCTGGGCATAAGCCAGGCCGCTGCGCGCGAAGGTCTTTCGCGGCTGGCTGCCGAAGGGCTGGTCACGATAGAGCGCAACAGCGGGTTTCGGGCCGTACCGCTATCGGCCGATGGCTTTCGCGAGCTGGCGGACGCCTGCCTGACGATTGAATTGCCGCTGCTGCAATCATCCATCGCGCTGGGCGATTTCGCGTGGGAAGGCGCGTTGCTTTCAGCCTATCACATTTCGTCGCGTGTGCTGGCGCAAGTAGGCGACGACGAGATCAGCATGGACGCTTATGTGCGGCATCGCGACGAGTTCCACCGCATCCTGTTTTCGCGCTGTGACAACCAATGGCTGTTACGGGCATGGTCGCAGCTTTATGCGCAGCAGATGCGCTATCGCCATACATTCCGGGAATTGGCGCGTTACGAACGCAGTTTGCACGAAGATCACCGCCGGTTCCTGGATGCAGTGATCGAACACAAAGTGGACGAGGCGACAGCCCTGTGGCGTGCGAACCACGAAAAGATCGTCGCCTTCATCGAATCCAGCCTTAGCCACACGCCGTATCCACCGGTTCGAAAGCGCAAGGCGACTGGGCGTCAGACACAGGCCTGACGCCCGGGGCACAATTCCATCGCGTCTAGAACGTGTCCACCGGCGGCAGTTCTGGCGATTCGATTTCGCGCATGTCGGCCATCTGCGGCTGATGGGCCAGGTGGCCACCATCGACCGAATAGGCCTGCCCGGTGATGTATTCGGATTCGTCGGCAGCAAGGAACGCGGCCATCGCGGCGATATCGGCAGGAATGCCGATGCGGCTGGTCAGCGACTGGCGCTTGATCCGCGCCACCAGTTCCGGATACTCGGCCAGACTGTCGTTGATGATCGGCCCCGGCAGGATCGCGTTGCAGCGGATGCCCTGACGGCCGTGCTGCGACGCTACATACTTGGTCAGCCCAATCACGGCCGCCTTTGACGTGCCATAGGCGATGCGGACATTGTCACCCATCAGACCGGAATCCGAAGCCGTATTGATGATCGACCCGCTTCCTGCCTGGATCATGTGCGGAAGGGCATATTTGCACCCGAGCATCACCCCGCGCACGTTGACGTTCATCACAAGATCCCAGATTTCCAGTGGAATATCGACTGCCGTGCGATCCTGCATGTTGACCTCTTTCGACGTCGCCGCAGCATTGTTGAACAGAATGTCAATCTTGCCAAAGCGGGCGATTGTTTCGGCAATACCCGCCTCAATCGACGCAGGCTCGCCGCAATCGAAGTGCAGGCCGATTGACCCGCCGCCGATGCGCTGCGCCGTTTCTTTGGCGCGGGCCTCGAAAATATCTGCCACGACCACCGTTGCGCCTTCGCTTACGAAACGTGCGGCAGTGGCGGACCCAAGCCCGCCTGCGCCGCCGGTTATAACTGCAATTTTGCCTTCAAGCCTGCGCATGACCAAATCTCCCTTTTTGTTGCGGCAGACTGTCATGCGATCAAAGTTGCAGTTCCTACCGGTCGGAGGGCGTGGTCGGTGCCGGTTTGGCAGGTGCCCTGTCTTGAGGCAGGAACTACCGCCTATCAGCGCGCTACAATGGCGGGTGTCCGGCGTGTTGCCGCATATCCGCAAAAGGGATCGCCTTGATGTCCGACATTGCCACCAAGCCGGATTCGATCATCGCGGTAGAGCGGTGGAACGCTTTCTGGGCCGCGCGCGATCTTGAAGGGATGAAGCGCGTGGCCGCCGATGATTTTATCCAGTGGCACGCGACGGTGCGCAAGAACCTGACCAAGGATGAGGAGTTTGCCATGCTGGTCGATGCGCTCAAGGTCATGCAGATAGAGTTCAAGGCCGTGCGCCTGACCGCGATGGACAATGATACCGTGCTTCAGCAGTGCCTGGGCGATATTTCCATCGACGGCGCGGGCACGCGCACCGACGTACCGTTCGCAATGGTTTTCCACACGCGTGGTCAGCTGGTCACACGGTGCGATGAATACATGGACGGAATGTCACTCCCGCCGATTGATTTTACACCGAAGGATTGAGGGTCGGGCCGCGCAAGTGCTCCATCCAGCGCGGCCCGCCGTCCTATTGTGCCGCGATCAGATCGGCGCGTTCGGTCAGCTTGTCATTGCGCAGCGATGCCAGCGTTTCAGCGCTTGGCGGAACCACGCAGACGCTGCCGATGCCAAGCGCCTTGAGCGCGCGGCCTGTGCCGACCCAGCATGCCAGCATGAGCACGGTGTCGCCGATTTCCGGCTCGGTCAGCAGCGCGTGCATCCGCTCCCACAGCGCATCGTCGCCGTTGATCGAATCAATGTCGCTCTCGAAACGGTCGGCGAATTCGATCAGCAGCCGCTCACGCTCGGTAAAGCCTTCCCACGCGTAGTTGCAGTCTGCGGCGTTCTGATAAAACTCCTCGGCAATTTCGCCACCGGCAAAGCCGGGCCAATCACGCCACAGCCGCATTCCGGCGCAGATCGGGCAATTGGTGCGTGCCGCGCCCAGAATACGCATTCCCTCGCGTTCGCGCGCGGTCAGCGTCGTTTCGGGCGCGTCGTAGATCGTGCGGAACATCCGCTGACGTGTGTCGACCAACTTTTCGGTGCCAAGGTGGTTCAGGATGTGAACCAGCGGTTCACGGTCTGCGGGAATATCTACGCGATAGGGCATGTGGCCACTCCTGCATCGGTGCTTCAGGGACGCTCTCTTGGATGCAGGATAGTGCATGATTTTTTCAATCCGCTCGCACCTGCCGTCGGGCGGGGTTGAGGCAGGCGGATTTGCCGCAAACCTTGGCCGTGCGATCGCGGGGTACCGCGACAGGGAGAAGCAAGGGCAAGCCTTGCCCGGATGCCATTTCGCCAATCACGCGGAGAGAGACACGATGAAACGACTGGAAGGCAAAGTGGCCGTGATCAGCGGCACCAGCGGCGGGATTGGCGCAGCCACCGCGCGTCGGCTGGCGGCGGAAGGGGCGAGCGTCGTACTGGCCGATATCGATTTGGCCGGCGCTGAGGCGACCGCGCAGGCGGTGCGCGATGCAGGCGGCGATGCAATGGTGCATTATCTTGATCTGGCCGAGGAAGCGAGCATCGCGGCGCTGATTGATGCTGCCATCGCCCGCTTTGGCAGGATCGACGTCCTGTTCAACAACGCCGCCGATACGCGTGCGGAAACGATGATCAGGGACGCGGCGATCGAATTCATGGATGCCGACTTGTGGGATGGCGTGTTCCGCATCAACACGCGTGGCACGATGCTGATGATCAAGCATGTTTTGCCGCATATGGTCCGGCAGGGCGGCGGCTCGATCATCAATACCAGTTCGGGTGCGTCGCTGCGCGGGGATCTGTTCCGGGTTGCCTATGCCTCGTCCAAGGCGGCTATCAATGTGCTGACTGAATATGTTGCGGCGCAGTATGGCAAGAAGGGCATCCGTTGCAACGTGGTTTCGCCGGGGCTGGTCGTGACTGAAAATGCCGCGACGAATCAGGGGCATAACCTCGACATGTACTTGTCGCACCACCTGACCCCGCGCCTTGGCAGGCCCGAGGATCTGGCCGCGATGGTCGCACTGCTGGCGTCCGACGACGGCAAGTTCATTACCGCGCAGATCATCCCGGTCGATGGCGGAATTTCGACCCATTTCCCGCACGTCGCCGAAACGCGCGGCGGCGTCGATGCCTACAAACCGACAGCACCTGAGGAGCACGCAAATGGGTAGATTGAGCGGACGGACCTGCATCGTGACGGGTGGCGCAGGCGGGCTTGGCTCGGCAACGGCGCGCAGGTTGTGCGCCGAGGGTGGGCAGGTGGTGATTGCCGACATTCTGCTCGAGCCTGCCGAGGCGCTTGCGGCGGAAATCCGGGCCGAGGGCGGCGATGCCATCGCGCTGCATGTCGATCTTGGCGATCCTGACAGCATCGCAAAGCTTATCGCCGATACGCTGGCCCATTACGGCAAGCTGGAGGTGGTGTTCAACAACGGGGCCGCCACGCAGTCCGAATTCCTGAACCGTGATGGCGCGGCTGGCGAAATGGACATCGAGGTGTGGGACCATACGTTCGCGGTGAACACGCGCGGCACAATGCTGATGATCAAGCACGCCTTGCCCGCTCTTATCGCATCGGGCAGCGGGGCGATCATCAACACCAGTTCAGGTGCCTCGTTGCTTGGCGATCTTTCCCGCACCGCCTATGCCGCATCGAAATCGGCCGTGAACGCCCTGACGCTTTATGTAGCGGCGCAATATGGCAAGCAGGGCGTGACCTGCAACGCCATCTCGCCGGGCATGGTGCCCACGGCGGCTTCGCGCGCGAACCAGCCGGAACTGATCCGCATGGTGGAACGCCATCATCTGACCCCGGAGCTTGGCTATCCGGAGGATATCGCAGCGATGGTCGCGCTGCTGGCCTCGGAAGACGGACGGTTCGTTTCGGGCCAGATCATGCGAGTGGACGGCGGCGTGACCAAGGCCTTCGCGCATGTTGCCGACAACCGCGACCAGTTCGAAGCCCATGTTGCCAGCACATGGAGGCATGAGGCATGACCGGGGATGCGCTGGATCGGGTGGGCGCGGTTGCGCGCAGTTGGGAAGCGGCGTGCAACGCGCGCGACATTGACCGCGTGGTCGCACATCTGACTGATGATGGGGTGGTCTGGTACAATTTCCAGCCGCAGGTCGAACTGAGCAAGGCAGCCTATCGCGATCTGCTGGAAGCGAGCAGGGCCACGTTCGCCAACCGGCGCACGAAGGACCGGCGGTTGCATCTTCATCCCGGCGGATTTGTGGAGCAGGCCACGTTGGAAGGCGATACACCGGGCGGCGTGATCGAAACGCCGTTCCTGCTGATCGCGACCGTTGAGGGTGACGCCATTACCCGGATTGCCCAATACTTTGACACGACGGTCCTGCATCAGGCGGGACTGTTGCCGGTCTGACGTCTGCGAATCTCCGCCCGGTCGATCCTGTGCGATCCACCGGGCGGTGATGCTTTATCAGCCCCAGCGCAGCGGCAGTTCGTTCACCTGCATCACGTTGCCGGTGAACCACGGAACGCGGAAGCCTTCCTGCAAGCGGAACATCGGGATCACCTTCACGAACTCTTCGATCGCGGTCTGCAATTCGCGGCGGGCAAGGTGCTGGCCAAGGCAACGATGGATGCTGTGGCCCAGCGTGACATGCATCGGCTTGCGATCCAGCCGCACTTCCTGCGGGTTTTCATAGGCTTCCGGATCGCGCCCGGCCAGCGGAGTCGACATCGACACGACATCGCCCGGCAGCAGGGTGTGACCACCCAGTTGGTGCTCCTTTGAAACGATCCGCTGTGTCGAGACGGCAGCATAGGCACGCAGCAGTTCTTCCACTGCCACAACATTCTGCGACGGGGTGTTTTCGCGCATCGTCTGCTGGTCCTGCGGGTTCTCTGCAAGATGGCGGAACTGCAGGCTGAGATTGGCAGTCACGGTGTCCAGCCCGCCGAGGTAGAGGTTGAACGCGTGGCCGAAGACTTCCTGATCGTTCCATTTGCGCCCATCGACTTCAAGCGTCATGCACTTGCTGATCAGATCGTCGCCGGGGTTTTTCCGACGCTGGGCGATGGTTTCCATCAGCAGTTCCTTCACTGCCCGCACGCTGGCGATTTGCACGCTGGCGTCGGTTCCGCGCAGTAGCTGGTTTTCCCACTCCAGAAACTGTTCCAGCCGTTCGACCGGAAGATCGATCATTTCAAGGAAGATGGTGATGGGGAACAGGATCGCGAACTCCTGCACGAATTCGCATTCGCCCTTGTCCTTGAACCGGGCAATCAATTCCTGCGCCCGCCCGCGCACCTTGCCGTCCAGCTTCATCATCTGGCTGGGCGAATAGAGCGGATTGAGCGCGGAACGATAGGCTGTGTGGACCGGTGGATCGAGTTCCGTCGGGATGATGTCCCACGTCTCGCCGATCATCTGGGCAAAGCCGGTGTTGCCGCTCTTGTGGTAGTTTTCGGTGTCAGCGTAGATCTTGCGCAAGTCCTCGGCGCGGCGCACGACCCAGCCCGGCTTGTTGAACGACACGTTGTCGGCATAAAACACCGCAGGCCCCTGATGGATGGCCGGGATGATCGTCTCGTGCGGGTTGTCGTAAGTAATCTTGCGATCAAACAGCGCGCAGTGGCGCATCTCACGCGCGGGTGCCTGCGGGGTCGTTGCCGTATCAGTCATCGTTTCGGGCCTTCGCTTTTTTCATCGTGCGGCATAGCGGTGCCATTGCGGCTGGCGATGCTGCGTAATCGTCTAACTGGAAGCACCCTTAATCCACGCATTGCAGCATCGCTTCCTATCGGAAGGTATGTTCGCTCCGGCAGGTTTTGCTCGACGTTCTGCCCCAATGCAATTTGCGCAAAGCTGCCGCACCGGTTTGGGCGTGGCTGACTTGGGCGCTTGAGGAAGGGGATTTATGGCCGGGTCGATCGGGGCCGAGCGCGCCTCAGGGTATCGATGGCTGGTTTTGCTGGTCCTCACCTTGGCACACAGCTGCCACATCATGGACCGCATGGTGGTGAGCATCGTGATGGAACCGGTGCGCCACGAATTTGATCTGACGGACACCCAGTTGGGGCTGATTTCCAGCCTTGGCTACGGCTTGTGCTATGGCGCGGCGGTGCTGCCGATGGGCATGGTGATCGACCGTTCGGTGCGCAAGAACGTGCTGGCCATGATCCTCGCGGTCTGGAGCGCCATGACCGCCGTTTGCGGATTGGCAACCAGTTGGACCATGTTGCTCGCTTCGCGGTGCATGGTGGGCTTGGCCGAATCCGGCGGATCACCCGCCGGGCTTTCGCTGCTGTCCGACTATTTCCCGGCGAAGGAGCGGTCGACTGCGGTTGGTCTGTGGTATCTTTCGTCTGCCATTGGTTCGATCCTGACATTCATTGTCGGGGGAATGATTGCCGCTGAATACGGCTGGCGCATGGCGTTTTTCCTGGCCGGCGTGCCCGGCATGATCATGGCCGTGATCGTGTTTCTGGTGATTCGCGAACCCAAGCGCGGCGCAAGCGATGCGCCAATGGCTGATGCAGCCCTCCCGGCAACTGCCCCTCCTGAAAAGCTCTCGTTCATGCAGTCGCTGGCTGAAATCGCGGCGCGGCCTGCGGCGGTGCATATCCTGCTTGGCGTGCTGCTGACGGCTGCGGCAATATCGTCGTACTCCACTTGGTCGATCTCGTTCCTTGTGCGTCAACACGGGCTCAAGCTGTCCGAGGCGGGGTTGACAGTGGGCCTGACCACCGGGTTGCTCGGCGCGTTGGGTGGGGCCTTTTTCGGATGGCTGGCAGACCGCGCCAGCCGCCGCGATGCGAGATCCAATCCGTGGCGATCAGGCATCATCGCTGCGGCCACCTCGATGGCGGCAACGTTCCTTGGCATCGGGTCTCTGCTAACCGAGGCCACGTTGCCCGCGCTTGTGCTGGTCGCGTGTTATGCCTTTTTCTTCAACAGCTACAACGGCCCGGCCAACGGACTGCTGTTGATTGTGGTGCCCTCGCAAGTGCGGGGCTTCACCATCGCGCTGCTCCAGCTGGGCGCAACCCTGCTGGGCTTTGGCGTGGCACCGTTCGTGGTGGGGCAGCTCAGCGACATGATCGGCGGCTCCAATTCGCTCGGCTGGGCGCTTTCGATCATGCTGCTGTGCCATCCGCTTGCGGCCATGCAGTTTGCGCTGGCGGCGCGGTGTGTGAAACGCAACGGGGCAGATCGCCACGATGCTCGGCCTGAACCGGCTGGGCGTCTGGCGCAGCCATAAACGGCACATCTGCGCTAGTTTTGGCACGAAGGCGCATGCTTGCCTTGCTGACGGCAGGGGCGCTTGTCCTGTAGAGCATGCGCGTTTGGAAAAGGATCATCACGAATGACGCAGGCAATCGGTTCCGTCGGATTTATCGGCCTTGGCAGCATGGGCGGCGCGCAGGCTCGCGAATTGGCCAAGCTGGCTTTACCGCTGTCGGTGTTCGACAAGTTTCCGGCTTCGATGGAGCCGTTTCGCGGGAAGGCCACGCTGGCTGGCAGTATTGCCGAACTTGGCGGTTGCGATGTCGTCGGAATCTGCGTCCAGGACGATAAGCAGGTGATTGAATGCTGTGACGAACTGATCCCGGCCATGCGCCCCGGTTCGGTGATCCTGGTCCACAGCACCGTGCGTCCCGATACAATCAAGGCGCTGGCAGCGCGTGCTGCTGCGGTGGATGTCGAGTTGATGGATGCGGCCGTCACGCGAACCGAGATGACCAATGACGGCCCTTTCGTATTCTGCATGCTGGGCGGCAGTGAAGCAACGATGGCCCGCGTGCAGGCCGTACTGGATGCCTATTCCACCAATACGATGCTGGTGGGGCCGCTGGGTTCGGCAATGGGCCTGAAAATCTGCAACAACCTTGTTTCGTGGAGCCAGATCATGCTGGGCCTTGAAGCAATGGATCTGGCTGAGGCGGCCGGTGTGCCCATCGACAAACTGATGGCGGTGATGCAGCGCAACGGGGTTATGACGCCGCCGATGAACGGCTTCATCGCTTTCCGCAACAATCCGGGCGAACAGCGCCAGCGCGATCTGATGGCGGTGCAGGCCGGGATTGGCGAGAAGGATTTGTCGCTTGCCGATGAACTGGGCGCATCGGTGGGTAAACCTTCGTCCATTGGCGCGCATATCAGAGCCATCGTAAAGCAGGGCATTCTCGATGTCTGCCGTCGTTAAGGCAGGACTGTCATTCGCATGATGCGCAGATTCGATGATCTTGTTGTGGGCGAACGACGCACATCGGCGGGGCTGGTGATTGATGAGCAAGCGATCATCGCCTTTGCGCAAGACTTTGATCCGCAGTGGTTTCACGTCGATCCGCTGGCCGCGCGCGGATCGGCTTTTGGCGGATTGATCGCCAGTGGCGCGCATCTGCTGGCGCTGTGGCGGCGGATGGACCACGATCTGAATGGCGATATTGATTACTATTGCGGGGTAGGCATGGAAAATGTGCGGTTTCGCAAAGCCGTCCGCCCCGGCGACCGGTTGACGCTGGAATCCGAGATTGCCGAATGTCGTCCTTCGGCTAGTGATGCCGGGCGCGGGCTGGTCAGGATGGCCTATCGCATGACCAACGGGGCGAGCGATGTCGTGCTCGATCTGGAAGCGATCAATCTGGTCTACCGGGGGGCGGCGGCATGAACAATGATACGGCAAACGGGCACGTCAGCACGACTGGTAGCGAGCGATATTTTATCGTCCTGCTCGGGCTGATCTACATGATGAATTTCGTGGATCGCACGATCATCTCGATTGCGGGCGAGGCGATCCGGCGTGACCTCAACTTGTCCGATCTGCAATTAGGCCTGCTGGGCGGCCTTGCATTTTCGCTGTTCTACGCTGCGCTGGGCATCCCGCTGGCCCGTCTGGCAGAGCGGCGCAGCCGGGTCGGCATAATTGCCACCGTCACCGCGATCTGGTCGGTAATGACCGCACTTTCAGGCGCAGCGGGCAGCTTTGCGCAATTGTTGCTATGCCGGATGGGCGTGGGCGTGGGCGAGGCGGGCTTTACCCCGGCGCTTATTTCGATGCTGTCAGACAGGTTCCCCGCAGAACGCCGTGCAAGTGCGTTTTCCACCATCGCCATCTGGGTTTCGGTCGGGGCGGCGGTATCGGCCACCATCGGCGGGTGGGTGGTGCAGAACTATGGCTGGAGAGCAGCCTTCGTCGCGATGGGCGTGCCGGGTCTGGTGCTTGCCGTTGTTCTCAAGTTGACCATTCCCGAGCCTGTGCGCCAGAATGCTGGTGATGCGGGCGAGACGCCATCCTTTGGGGCCGTTTTGAACAAGGTCGGAAAGTCGCCGGCATTTCTCTATCTGACTGCGGCAAGCGGCCTTGTCGGCATGGTCAGTTTCGGTCTCAATCTGTTCATGATCCCTCTGCTTGTCCGCCGCTATGGTCTTGATATCGCGCAGGCCGGGATGATCTTTGCAGGTTCGCTCAGTCTTGCGATGGCGATTGGCAACTATAGCGGTGGCCGGGCAGCCGATTGGCTTGGGCGGCGTGATATTGGGTGGTTCGGGCGTGCGCCTGCCATGCTGCTGGTTGTCTCGCTGCCGCTTTACCTGTTGGCCATCCTGCAATCGGACTGGCGCTGGTTCATGGTTCTGATGTTCTTCGCGGCGGCCTCGCTCAACGCCTTCCTGCCTGCGATTATGACCGTGACACAAAGATTGGTGGAGCCGCGCATGCGTGCTTCGGCCGCAGCGCTGCATGCTTTTGGGCAAACGGTCGCAGGCCTTGGCATCGGGTCGGTAGCGCTTGGATGGCTTAGCGACCGGTTGGCCGCGCAGGCCTATGCCGGAAACTATCGTGCGGATTGCCTTCACGGTCCAGCCGGGGCGGCTTGTGGAGAAGCGTCCGCGCAAGGACTGCAACATGCCATGATGGCCGCAGGGCTGGTTCTGCTGGGCGCGATCTTCTGCTATTTGCGCGCAGCCCATGCGTTGCGGCGGGAAATTCCGAACGCCGCTGATCTGGCCTGAACCAAAGGGCAGGGCACTTCCTATCGCACGAAAGGCACGGTATTTTCTGCAGTCCCTAGGCTTTGCTCCAAGTGGAAAAGGAGTTGTCTGTGGCAAGTGTCAATGTAACGAGCGAAAAAATCGATCCGCAATCCCTGATCGATGCCGCGCACGGATTGTTGCCGCTGATCGTTGCGTCTTGCGCTGAGGCCAATGCCAAGGGCGACGTTCTGCCCGAGACGATAGCGGCCATGAAGAAGGCGAAGCTGTTGCGCGCCTTCCAGCCCAAGCGGTGGGGCGGGCTGGAGCTTGATCCGCGTGAAGCATACGCCATCCAGAACGTATTTGCGCAAGGCTGCGCTTCCACGGCCTGGGTCTATGGCGTGCTTTGCGTCCAGTCGTTCATGCTTGGGCGCATGGACACGCTGGCGCAGTCAGACGTGTGGGCCAATGATCCCGACGCACTGGTCTGTTCCTCATTCATGCCGACGGGGCGGGTAACTCCGGTCGAAGGCGGCTACCGCATCAGCGGGCGTTATGGCTTTTCCAGCGGCAGCAGCCATGCGCAATGGGCAATCGTGGGCGGAATGGTGCCGCCAGATGATGCCCGCCCGGCGCCGCAAATGCGGCTGTTCCTTGTGCCGATGAGCGACCTTGAGATCGACCGGGTGTGGGATACGTTCGGGCTGCGCGCCACCGGCAGCAACGATCTGGTCATCAACAATGCGTTCGTGCCGGCTTACCGCACGTATGTTCCGGATGCCGGGATCATGCCGCTGCCGCTTTCGTCCGGCCTGCCACCGCTGTATCGCCTGCCGTGGCTCTATGTGTTCGGCTCGTCGATTTCCAACCTTGCGGTCGGTGCAACGCGCGGCGCGCTGGCCACGTTTACTGCGGTGACACGTGATCGTCAGGGACCGATGGGTTCGGGGCCTTCGCGTGAGAACGCCCGCTTCCTTTCCGCGATTGGGCGGACCCGCGTTGAAATCGATACGGTCGAGCGCCAGTTGGCCGACAATTATGCAAGGCTGGCCGACCATGTGGCCCGCGATCTGGCGCTGCCTCAGGATGAAGCGCTGCTCTATCGCGGCCAGTTGACCAGCAACCTGCGCAAGCTGGTGGTGCTGGTGGATGAAATGATGCTTTTGCTTGGTGCGCGCGGCATCCAGCGCGGTGGGCCGTTGACGCAAGTGTGGCTGGACCTGTCTGCGGCGCGCGCTCATGCCGGCAACGACCCGACCGCAATCCATGCGCAGATCGCCGGCGAATTGCTCAACGCCTGAACCCGGCGCACCGTCTGACAGGAAAACGCCGCCGGATAACCCCGGCGGCGTTTTGCCTGATGCCAGAATCGCTCCGCGCCGACTGGTGAACCAGCCAGCGCGGAAAGCAATCAGAGGCGGCTGATTTCCTTGTTGGTCAGCGTGGTCACCAGACCACGTTCGCTGGCAGTGAGCGAAGCAATCGGAATCGAGATCATCTTCATATCGCGGATCACCACGACAGCATCACCGCGCACGCGATCAACACGGCCGATTCGGCGGCCTTCGGCCGACCATACCATTTCGCCACTCTTGATTTCAGGAGCGGTTGTTGCCGCAGCGGCTGCAACGGGTGCCGCAGTCTGGGCTGCGGCGGGGAGTGCAACAAGGCCAAGAGCCAGCGCGAACACGGAATGAATTTTCATGTTTGTCACCAATGTTTCAATGCAAAAGGTAACGGGGTGTCCCGCCATCATCGCCAGATAATCAAGGTTGAATGAATTGTCGATACTGATTCGGAAATAACTTGATGCTGCGTGAACAACACGTCAGACGGCACTCTTGCGTGCAGGACTGATAGGGTCCAATCTTGAAAAAGGCCGCCGAACAATGTGCGTCGCCGCACCGGAGATGGTATGGAGCCACCAGAAGCGTTGACCAGCGATGACGCCGGAATCAATTCAGCAAAATCTGCAAGAGGTGCACTGCCGTCTGCTGCCAAGCGTTCTGTTGGCCGGCCACGGCGACTGACGCTTGATGCAATTGTCGATGCTGCCTGTGCGGTGGGCATTGATCAGCTGGAAATGTGTTCCGTGGCAGAACGCCTGAACACCGGCGTGGCCACACTTTACGGTTATGTGCGGGGCCGCGATCATCTGCTGGAACTGGTTGCAGAACGCATGGCAACCCGCGCGCTGGCCGATACGTTTGGCGGCACTTGGCAGGAAGTCCTGCGGGGCCATGCCGCGCTCTGCTTCGAAATGTTCAAGTCCAAGCCCGAGATGATCGGCAACCTGATTGGCGGTGAAAAGTCTGACCGGGAAGTGGCCTACGCCGTCAACATCATGGCGATGCTGGAAAACCGGGGTCTTTCGCACGATGATGCAGCCGACCTTTATGTCGAGGCCAATCAGGCGGTTATCGGCGCTGCGGTGATGCTGGTCCGGCGCAATATACTGGCCAAAGCCGGGTTGGATCAGGATGGCAATGCCATTTCGCTGCCGCCCGGACTCGGGGATTACCGGCCCACGCTGGACCGGATCGTGCGCGATTACGAGGAGCGCGTGGCATAGGCATCTTCACGCATGTCTGCCTTGGCAGCAACGATATTGCCCGTGCCGAAGCGTTCTACGACGCGGCCTTGGCACCGTTGGGTATCAAGAACGTGGGCCAATTCCTCGATCAGGGGATCGGCTATGGCCGGAAAGTGGCTGAACTCCTGATCTTGCGCCCGCTAGATGGCGCGCAGGCGCGGGCTGCAAACGGTGGCACGGTCAGCTTCAAGGCACCAACACGGGACGCGGTGCGCGCCTTTCATGCCGCAGGGCTTGCGGCAGGCGGTGCCGATGCGGGAGCGCCCGGCCCGCGTGGTGCGGTCGAACATGCCTTTGGCGCATACCTGTTCGATCCCGATGGCAACAAGATCTGCGCATACTGCTTCAGCGCGCCCGATTGAGCTAACGCTTCACATGCGGGGCCAGCACCGGCGTTACGCGCAAGGCCGGGGAGATGGTTTCAGGCCCGATCTTCCGGTCTATTTCCTCGTTATACCACTGGATAAACTGCTCCTGAAAACTCAGCACGACCTGGGCAATATCGCCTTGCTCGTAGGAGCGCTGGATCGTCGGAAACAGGCCGATGTCTTCGGCCAGCACGGTCTGCTGGTTTTGCAACATGCCCTCCCAGAACCGGGCGTCCTCTTCGTCATCGCGCTTCCACCCGATGAACATGTTCGACATGACCATCTTGTCAGGGCCTTTTGGCCAGAACGTCTGCCAGTTGAAGCCTACTGGATCGAGCGCGGTAAAGCTGTTGGGGAAGCAGGGCAGGGCAAAGACGTGATCCTTGAAACGGGTGGTGAAATCATCGGGCGCGGCGCTGTCATGCCCTGCTGAAAAGAATGACTGGCCACCGCGCTTGCGGGTGACGAAGCGCGCATGGCCACCGTCGAACAGCGAGACGGTGAAGCTTTTGCTTTCAAGGTAGGGTGACAGCGTTTTGGCGTGCACGGTGTTCACGTGGTAGATTTCAAGGAAGTTGTCGAAAGCTGTCTTCCAGTTGCAGTCTATCTCAACGTCAAGAACCGCTTTCACCACCATATCGTCGATGGGAAAGTCATCAATTTCGGCATTTAGTGGCGCAAGAAAATCGGCGAGGGATGCCGCGTCTTTATCGAAGTTGATGAAAATGAATCCGCGCCACGTATCGCACCGCACTTGGTGCAGCGCCTTGTCTGCCTTGTTCAGGCAGGCAAAGTTGTGCGCTTCGGGCACCGATTTCAGTTCGCCGTCGGATGAATAGCCCCACGCGTGGTAGGGGCAGATGAACCGCTTTGCCACGCCTTCGGCCTGTGTAACCAGCGCCGCTCCGCGATGGCGGCAGGTGTTCTTGAACGCCCTGATGCGGTCGTCGCTGCCACGGCTCAGGATGATCGACTGATCGAATTGTTCGAACAGGCGGTATGATCCCGGCGCGGGCAGCTGGCTGGCATGGCCAACGCACAGCCAGCTTTTGCGAAAGACGTGCGCCATTTCCAGCCGGTAGAATTCGGGATCGAAATAACGCGCCGCCGGAAGATCTGGCAGCGCCGGGAAATGTTCAGGGTAGGCCGAGCGGCGAAATTCGCTTTCGACCTCGGTATACATCGCTCCAAGAGTGTCCTGATCCATCCGGCGTTTTCCCCATCCTGTCCTGCGGCGCAGTGGTCATGGGGTAACATCATCGGAATGGTTGTGCAGTTACCCTTGCTTGACGGTCAGTCTGGAAGCATCAGGCCGAGACGGCTAAGGCGGCGCAACCAATAGCACACCGCCTACCACCGCATCTGGCGCTTCAGTCTTCCGGAGCGATGGTCACGCGCAGGCCGTCAAGTTCGGCGGTGAAGTTGATCTGACATGACAGCCGCGAATTGGCCTGGCGGTGGTCTGAACTGTCAAGCAGGTCGTTTTCATCGGCGGTGACAGCGGGAAGCTGGTTGGCCAAAGGCCCATCAACATAGACATGACACGTTGCACACGAACAGCACCCGCCGCACAGCGCCAACAGTTCATCGGCACCTGCATCACGGATGATTTCCATGACCGAAACATTGGTGGCGGCATCGATGCTCTGTTCAGAACCATCGCGCGTGGTGACGATAAGCGTGGGCATTGCTGAAACTACTCCGAAAGTGATGGTGATGGCTTTATCACCAACCGTGCCGCACCTGCGCTATTCCGAAACACGCTGTCCCCTGTCTGTGGATAGGCGCTGATGGGGTGGTTGGCCAAGGCTGGGGCGGCACCCTACTTGCGCAGTGCGCGCATGATGAAATCGAGCGCGAAAGTGCGGGTCTCATCGGCATTGCGCTGCCATTTCCGCCCTGAATAGCGTTCGAGCATCTGCGTGGATGACAGGCAGCCAACGGTGATGATCACGGTCATGAATTCAATCCGGTTGCTGTCGATGTCTGCGTGAAACACACCGTCGGCCTGGCCGCGTCGCACCACTTCTGCCAGGCGATCTGCCAATGTCTTCTGCAGCTGCCGGATTTCATGGATGGATCGCAACTGCGCGCCGCCGTGCATGCTTTGGTCAAGCGACACCATGCCCAGCACGGGGTCTTCGGCGTAGATGTCGTACACTTCTTCCACATAGGTGCGGATGGCGTCGTCGGGTGCCAGATTGTCCAGCGGGATTTTCAGCAACCGCTCGTTGGTCTTGATCGATATGTCCTTCAGCAGTTCCCAGTACAGCTCGTCCTTGCCCTTGAAATAGAAGTAGACGATCTGCTTGCTCACTTTGGCTCGGCGGGCGATGTGCTCCACCTTCGTGCCGTCAAAGCCGTTGGCGCCAAACTCCTCGCGCGCCGCTTCAAGGATCTTGCGAATGGTGGCCTGTGGATCACGCGGGCTGCGGGGACGGGGTTCGGGTTGATCGTGGCTCATCGCGTCAGACAACTGGCCAGCCGCGAGGCGTTCCGGGTGCGGTGAACAACTCCTGTTCGTCCACCATCATCGTGACGATGGCCGCCTTGTCGGCAAAAAGCGCCTCATCCTGGGCAATGGCGCGCATCACCGGCGCGTCCTGTCCGATCAACGCAAGATCGGCAGGGTCGACCCAGAATTCCGGCATCCCGTCATAATCGCTGGGCGAACCGGGCGGCTGATCGGTGGCGATCACATGGTTCTGATAGTAGAGTTGCAGAAAATCACCGCCGTTGTGCTCAACCATGCCAACTTCGACATGGCGGCCACGCCAGTGCGCCTGCACTTCCTCACGCGTCAGATGAGAAAGCCCCTTCAGCGTTACCATGATCTTGTTGGGCAGGGGGCGGCTGCCTCTGTCGTGGATCAGCAGCGCTTCAACGAACAGCTGCACGGCATCGCCATGCGCGTGGATACTGGCGGCTAGGGCATTTGCGCCGGTCTCATCGGCAAACCACGCCTCCACCACGGCGACGAAGGTTGGCGTGTCCTGCGTGCCGGTGCGCACATTCATCGGCAGCACTTCGTTGAAGACAAGCCGCTTGAGGCCGGGGAGATGCCGCTTAGCCTGCATGGTGACAAAGGTCTTCCACGCTTTAACCGGGCGATCCGGCCGCAGCAGTGAAATAAGTTTCACAGGTCCGTTCATGGCGCTCCTCAGGTGCAGGCAGCTCACGCGCCTGTCGTTCGCTTCACGCATATGCACCAAGCCGCGCTGGTAACCTTCCGACGGACGGGGCCTTGGCATTTATCCTGACCCGTCGTGCGGCAGGTCACGCCACGTGCGCGCCGCCGCCATTGGAGTGCCGCCTGATTGATCATGGGGATATGATGGACAAGACACCGCTTACAGACCCTGCGCTTGCCCAGTTGTTCACGCAGGCGCGCACGTATAACAGTTGGTCGGATCGCCCGGTGGACGATGCGACCGTGCGGCAGCTTTACGCGCTGGTATCGGCCGGGCCGACGACCGCCAATTCCCATCCCGGCCGCTTCGTCTTCATCCGCAGCGCCGCTGCGCGGGCACGGTTGCGCCCACACCTGAGCGCTGGAAACGTTGAAAAGACGATGGCTGCACCGTGCTGCGTGATCGTCGCCTATGACACTCGGTTCCATGAATTCATGCCGCAGCTGTTCCCGTCCCGCGATTTTTCGGCGACATTTGCAGGCAAGGACGCGGTAATTGCCGATACCGCCATGCGCAGTTCAACGCTTGCTGGAGCCTATCTTATCCTTGCGGCGCGGGCATTGGGGCTTGATGCAGGGCCGATGTCCGGTTTCGACAAGGACACGCTTGAGGCCGAGTTCTTTCCGGATGGGCGCTGGAAGGCAAATTTTCTGTGCAACATCGGGTATGGCACCGATGACCAGTTGTTCCCCCGCAACCCCCGCCTTGCTTTCGAACAGGCGTGTCTCGACTTATAGGAGCAAACGCGGCGATTACGCCGGCTCTCTTGCGTTCACCCATCCAAAGAAAGGTGGCGGAGGGCCGCGGTCCGCATCTAGGGTTGGCAACACCTTTATGGATGAGGAGTCTTTGATGCGGTTCGTTCGATACGATGATGGCGGCACCCCCCGCCTTGGCCTGGTCCGTGGGGAAGCGATCGTGTCGCTTGCACCGATCGCAGACCGTTATCCTACCATGCATGCGATCATCGAAGGCGGCGACGCTGCTTTGGCTGCGGCGCGTGAACAGCTTGAGACCGGTTCCGATGCGCTGGCGCTGAAAGATGCCAAACTGCTCGCCCCGATTGAACGACCGAGCAAATTCATGGCCATTGGCATGAACTACGCCAAGCACCTTGAAGAAGCAGACCGTCTGGGCATCGCCCGCGTTGCCAACCAGATCTGGTTCAACAAGCAGACGACCTGCATTTCCGGGCCTTATGATGCGATCGATCCGGGTGTAACGGAAAAGCTCGATTATGAAGTCGAACTCGGCGTCGTGATCGGCAAGTCGGCCAAGAAGGTCAGCGTGGAAAACGCCAAGGACTACGTGTTCGGCTATTTCGTGGTGAACGATGTGTCCGCGCGCGATTGGCAATTTCAGTCGCCCACGATGACAATGGGCAAGTCGTTCGATACGCACGGTCCGATGGGTCCGTGGATCATCACGGCGGATGAAGTGCCCGATCCGCACGCACTGGATCTGCGCTGCTATGTGAATGGCGAACTGCGTCAGTCGAACAACACTGGCAACATGATCACGAACGTGTGGTCGCAGATTTCCCACTTGACCACTGCGTTCACGCTGCTGCCGGGTGATCTGATCGCAACCGGTACGCCTGAAGGCGTTGCTGCAGGGATGGAGCCGCCGGTATTCCTGAAGGTTGGCGACGTGATCCGCTGCGAAGTCGATGGCGTCGGCGCAATCGAAAACAAGGTAGTCGAACCCGCCTGATCTGGCATTGCGAATGCCCACCCCCACTCCCCGCCGCTTGGGGGAGGGGAGTGGGACTTGCGGTTTCGCAGGTGACATCAGTCGCAGCGGGGTGGGCATGTCAACGCACGGTTTGCGCACAAAAAAGGCCCCGCGCGGTTATCGCGCGGGGCCTTTTTCACGTCTGCAAAAAGTTTACTTGGACTGCCCCGTCCCGCTTCCGGTGGCGGGCATCAGCATGTTCGACATGCCGCCATCGACCAGCACATCGATACCGTTGATGTGCCCGGCTTGTGGGGAGCACAGGAACAGGATCGCGCGGGCGACGTCTTCGGCGGTGCCAAGCTTGCCCAGCGGAATTGAGGCTTCACGTTGCTTGCGGCGCGTCTCGTCATCATATCCCGCCTTGGTCATCGGGGTATAGGTCGGCCCCGGCGAGACGGTATTGCAGCGGATGCGGTCCGGCCCCCATTCTATCGAAAGCTGTCGCATCAGCATAAGCAATGCGGCCTTGCTTGATGAATAGAAGCCCAGCGCTGGCGTTGGTTGCGTGGCAGACATCGACGCGGTCGCAATGAACGCGCCTTGGGCTTCGCGCAAATGTGGGTGCGCCGCTTTGCCGATCAGCCACGTTGCGCGGGTGTTGATACCATAGATCAGGTCGAACTGCTCGGGCGCCAGATCGACCAGCGCGCCGCCCATGATGATCCCGGCGTTCGAAATCACTGCATCGATTCCGCCCATATGCGCGATCGCCGCATCGACGATGCGCGTGCCGCAATCGAGTTCGGACAGATCGACGACGACCGTGGCCGCCGACGCGCCGATGGCATCGGCCACCACGGCCAGATTCGCCGCGTCACGATCAGCCAGCAGCATCTGGTGATCGCCGGGGATGGCAGTGCCATCTGCCAGCAGTTCGGCACAGGCCCGGCCAATGCCGCTGGCTGCCCCGGTGATGATGAAGCGCATGGGCCTGTTCCTTATTCCTCGATACCGAGTTCGGCGATCAATTGCTGCCGCAGCTTGAACTTCTGGATCTTTGAGGCCGACATTGGCCATTCGTCAATCAGGCGGATGTGGCGCGGCACCTTGAACGAAGCGATGCGCGTGCCGACAAAGGCGATCAGTTCAGCAGCAAATTCCTCGGCCGATGATGTGATCGGCCCGTCGGTTTCAACAAACGCCGCCGGAATTTCCGCAAGGCGCGCGTCGGGCAGGCCGACCACTTGCGCCAGCCGTACCAGCGGGTGCGAGGCGAGCACTGCCTCGACTTCAGCTGCCGCCACGTTTTCACCACCGACCTTGAGCATGTCCTTGAAGCGGCCATGAAACATCAGGTGCCCGGCCTCATCCAGAGATCCGATGTCACCCGAATGATACCAGCCACCTGCGTCGAGCGCCTCTGCGGTCTTTTCCGGATCCTTGTAGTACCCATCAAACAGGTTGTAGCCACGGATCAGCACTTCGCCGCGCGTACCGGTGGGCAGATCATGCCCCTGCGCATCGACAATGCGCACCTCAACACCCAGAAGCGGCGTGCCGAGCCGGGTGAAGCCCATTTCGGGGTCCATGTCATATCCGCCAGTGGTCACGATCCCGCTCGCCTCGGTCATCCCGAAAGTGCCGACCTGGCGCATGTTCGGTGCCTTGTCGCGATACGCCTGACCCACACTGGCGGGCATGAACGCAAAGCAGGAATTTTGCAGGCGCACCGACGACATATCGGCCTTGGCCCAATCGGGATGCGCGATCATCGCCTGATGGAAAGTGACGAACGGCAGGAACATCATCGTCACCTTCTCCGCCTCGATCTGGCGCAGACTTTCGCCCGGATCGAAGTGGGGTTGGCCGATGAATGTGCCGCTGACATTGACCGCGCCAAGCATCGCCAGCATCGCGGCGATGTGGAACAGCGGCATCGGCGACCACGCGCGTTCGTCGGGTGTGAATGCCCAGCGGTTGGCGGTCAGGTTGATCGTCTCGCGCACGATGGCTTCGTGGCTGAGCAGGCAGCCCTTGGGGTTGGCCGAAGTTCCCGAGGTGTAGAGGATCATCGCGGTATCGCGCAGGCGCACACACAGGCGGCGGCGGTGGACATTGGCAATCGGCACCCCCGCAGCGGCGGCATTGAACGCGTCCTGACCAAGGAAGCCCGGGGCAAGTGCGCCGGAACCCGCGCCATCGCTGGCGCGCAGAACCACGATGCGGCGCAATGCAGGCGCGCTGGCCAGTGCCAGTGCGGCAGGGTCGCCCTGCTGCGCCAGATCGGCAAAAGCCTCGGCCAGGCGGCCCGTAAAGTCGACATGCTGGGTCTGCGTATCGTCGGTTACGATGGCGACAAGATCGGCGTTGTCGGCCACGTAGGCCATTTCAGGCGCCTTGTAGCGCGCGTTCATCAGCACCGAAACCGCGCCGATCATCGCATTGGCAAACAGCGTTTCGACAAAGGCGATGCCTGATGGCAACAGCACGCCCACATGATCGCCCGGCCCGATGCCAAGCGCCAGCAGCGCGCGCGCCTTGTGCAGCACCGCATCGACCAAGGCGGCATAGGTTTTGCGGCCTTCGGGGAAGACCAGCATTTCCTTGTCCGGCGCGCGGTCGCAAGCGCTCAGCAACAAGTCACCCAGCGTAGTCGCCGCGATGCGCACGCGTGACAGGTCTTCCGACAGACCTTGCGCTGAATCCCTATCCATCATCCCCAACCCCAATTTTCATCTGCACGCCACGCCCTCAAATCCGTCACACTGATGGATTACGGCGCACCTCACGCTTCCGTGCCTCCCCGCCGATAGGGGGAGGCGCGCGTTCAGCCGCAGCCGACCACGCCGCCGTCGACCGGAATCTGTGCGCCGGTAACGTAGCCACCGCCCTTGCCGCACAGGAACAGGATCACCGCTGCGATGTCGCCCGGCTTGCCCAGACGGCGCAGCGGAATGTGCGCCAGCAGCGTGGGGTCGACGGCGTCGTCGGTGCGCATGTGCGCGGTCATCTTCGTCGGGAAGAACCCGGGGATGACCGCGTTGACGGTGATGTTGCGCTCCGCCAGATCACCGGCCAGATCGCGCGTCATCATGTGGACGGCGGCTTTTGATGCGGCATAGCTGTAGGCTTTGAGCCGCTCGGCCTTCATCCCTGCGACCGAACCGATGTTGATGACGCGCGCCGGATCGTCGGGCGTCCCTGCGGCGGTCAGTTCGGGCAGGAGTTCGCGAACCATCGTGAACGGCGTCTGCACATTCACCGCCATCACGCCGGGCCAGGCCTTGTCGGGGAAGGTATCGATTTCGCCGCCCCACGTCTTTCCCGCATTGTTGATCAGGATGTGGCACGGGCCAACCGCCACGCGATACCGCTCGACCAGTTCCACCGCCGCTTCGGGTGTGGAAAGATCGGCGGGCAGCGCGATGCAACGGCCCAGCCCTGCCATTTCGGCCGCCGCCGCTTCGCAAACATCGGCCTTGCGCGATGTGATCGCCACGGTCGCGCCAGCAGACAGCAGCCCTTCGGCGATCATCCGGCCAAGGCCCTGCGCACCGCCGGTGACGAGCGCGGTCTTGCCCGTCAGGTCAAACAGACCGGCGGACATCACATCACCACCGAAATCTTGCCGAACGAATGCGCATCACGCAGATGCAGCAGTGCTTCGCGTGCTTCGGCCAGCGGGAAGGTCCGCTCGATCACCGGCTTGATCTTGTGCGTATCGGCAAAGGCCAGCATTTCGCGGAAATCGGTGGGATCGCCCACTTGGCTGCCCAGCAGAGTGGCGCTTTTCAGGAACAGGTCGGTGGCGTTGAACTTGATCTCGTTGCCTGCGGTCGAACCGTAGATCACGATGCGCCCGCCCGGATTGATCGCGCGGATATAGTTGGGCAAGCTGGGGCTGGGCGCACCATCAAGCACGACATCGACGCCGCCGGTCATCTTGCCAACCTTCTTGCGCCATTCGGGATCGGTAAACAGCAATCCATCCTTCGCGCCCATCTTGCGTGCGCTTTCAAGCACTTCTTCGCTTTCGCCGGTGCACCACACATCGCAGCCCAGCGCCACGGCGAAGGCTAGGCCAAACGTGGCGACGCCGCCGCCGATGCCCGAAATCAGCACCTTCTCGCCCGCTTTGAGCTGGCCCTTGAACATCAGCGCACGCCACGATGTCAGCGCGGTCAGCGGCATTGCGCCCGCTTCTTCCCACGTCATGAACGCGGGCTTGGGCGCAAGGTTTTCTGCCGGAACGCAGATGTATTCGGCAATCGTGCCGGGGAAGGGCATGCCCAGCAGGCCGAAATCGGCTGCAGGCGTATCGCGGCGCGGACCCCACTGGCGCGCAGGGTAGATCACCACTTCGTCGCCCACACTGGCGTCGCTCACGCCTTCGCCCAGCATGTCGACCACGCCCGCGCCATCGCAGCCCATCACCGAAGGCAGGGTCATGCCGGGATACTGCCCGTGCGCGATAAACAGTTCGCGGTGGTTGACAGACGCTGCCTTGATCGCAACGCGGACTTCGCCCGGACCGGGGGTGGGCACATCCACTTCTCTTACCGCAACGGCTTCAGGTCCATCGGTGGTTTCGAGCAGCAGCGCCTTCATCTTCGTCATCGTATCGTACCCCGGTTGCATCCGGCCGACGGCGCGGCCTTTGTGCTGCGGTGCGCGACCGTCTGCGTTGCGAAACCTGTCAACCGATAGGCTGGCAGGTTTCGCGAAGCCTGAGGGGATGTGAGGTTAGTATGAGCGCGGCAGGCCAAGGCTCTCGGCAATGCCGTTGCGCACCATTTCGTTGGTGATCGGCCCGATCCGCCACAGCCGCGAATCGCGCCAATATCGCTGCATGTCGGTTTCCGCCGAATAGCCCATGCCGCCAAGAATCTGGATGCCGAGGTCCGCTGCCTGATTGGCGTTTTCCGAAGCCATCAGTTTCAGCATGTTCGCTTCGACGCCGACGGGTTCCCCCCGGCTTTGCTTGTCGGCGCAATACATCAGCATCAGTTCGGTGGTTTTCTGCATTGTGGCAATGTCGGCCACGTAATGCTGAAGGCTCTGAAACCGGCCGATGATACCGCCAAACGCCTTGCGCTGCTTCATGTAATCGACCGCGTCTTCCAGCACGCCGTCGATCACGCCAAGGCAGAACGCACCAACCATGATGCGTTCATTGTTGAGCGTGGGCAGCAGCATGTACCAGGCCTTGTCCGGCTCACCCAGCACCAGTTCATCAGGCACGAAGGCATCTTCGAAATGGATCGAACACGATCCCATTGATCGCATGCCCAGCTTGGCCAGCGGGGTGATCTTCACGCCCGCCGTCTTGGTCGGCACCCAGAACAGCGTCAGGCCTTGGTGCTTTTTCTCCGCAGCCTTGTCGCTGCGCGCGATGACGAGCAGGTAATCCGCCACATGCGCTGACGAACTCCAGATCTTTTCGCCGTTGATCTTCCAGCCGCCGTCGACACGCTCTGCCGTGGTGGTCATCGCACCCAGCAGGTCGGTTCCACCTGCAGGCTCGGTAAAGGCAATCGCGGCCTTTAGCTGGCCCGTGGCGATCAGCGGCAGAAACTTCTTCTTCTGCTCCTCGCTCCCATAAAGCCCGATGGACTTCGATCCGGCGAATGACGTTATGCCCCATATCCATGCAAGGCCGCCCAGCGACCGCGCCAGTTCGCGCGCCAGCAGCATCTGCATCAGCACATCGCCGCCCTGACCCCCGAATTCTTCGGAAATGCCAACCCCGTGGAAGCCTGCCTCGGTAAACTTGTCCCATAGCGCGAAAGGATAGGCGTGTTCATCGGCTTCAAGCTTGCGCGCCCATTCCTTTGGCACTTCGGCATCAACCCAACGGTGCACCATATCGCGGAACGAGCGGTATTCTTCGGGAAGTTCGAAATCCATGCGTCAGTCTCCTGAAGGTTGAGCCGCCGCGATGGCAGGGTCGGCAAGCGCGATCATGCGGGCGGCAAGGGTATCGAAATGGGCGAGCGCCTGTGCGTGATCGCCAATCGTGATTGCGGCCAAAATGGCCTGATGAAGACGCAGGCCTGCGTGGCTGATCGTGGCATCTCCGCGCAGCAGAATGAAGCGCGCCACCAGCGCCAGCCGGTCCAGCGTCACGCGCAGCAATTCTCTGTTTGCGGCTGCCGCAATCACCGTCGTGTGAAAGGCATGGCTGGCGCGGATAGCTTCGAGCCTGCCGACGGGCAGGCTTTCCTGTCCCTGACCGATGACGAGTGCGTAGCGTTCGACCTGCACGCGCAATTCACGCAGTTGCGCAGGCTTTACCTGCGGCATCCCGCGCACATAGCCGAGCCGCCACAAATGCGCCTGCACATCCAGCAGATCGTGCGTTGCGGCAAGGTCGATGGGCGTTACCCGCTTGTGACGGTGCGCTTCGATCTCGACCAATCCTTCGGCCTGCAGCACGCTCATCGCTTCACGCACGGGGGTTGCGCTCAGCCCAAGCTGCGCGGCCAACGCGGTTTCACGCAGGAACGTGCCGGGTTCCAACGCGCCCGTTACGATGGCGTCACGCAATGCATCGACCACGGCATCGCGCCGGGTGACGGGGGGTTGAGAGCGGACAAGCGAGAGCGACATGGGTGAGGGCGACTCCTGCGGACGGGGTGTGACAGCGTCGCTTTAACCTGAAACCTGCGCCGTCGCCATACATTCTATAGAATATAGATATTGCAATCAGGCCGTGGCTTGCACGCGATAGTCTGGGCGCACTGCAACTACTGACCGCGCTTGCGCTGCGCGGCACCTGTCCCGACGATAGGTGGGAGAAAGGGTGGGACTGATACCACCTGAACCAATGCACGCAGCCAGGAGAGGCGCATGACCCGCTTTCGCACGCTCGACCATCCGATGATCGCCGCCATCGCGTGGAACCCTGATCGTCCGGCAGAATGGATCAGCGATCACATCGCGATGAACCGCGCCACATCCAACGCCTATCTGATCCCCGGTGATGACGGCGATGTGGTGATCAATACCGGCACGGCGGTGCAGGGCGAACAGATCCGCAAGAACTTCGAAGCACTGATCGGGCGGCCGCTGAAGGTGACGCAGATCGTGTTTACCCAAAGCCACCCCGATCATACCGGTGGCTGGCAGTTCTTCGCCGATGACGGTGTGGGAACCATTGTCCAGCGCAAGTTCGAACGGATCTGCGCGGAACGCAAGTTGATGGGGCGCTTCTTCACCCGGCGCAACGCCAAGGTTCTTGCCGCGCTGATTCCGCCGGGCGATAGCGGCGCGTTCTGGTTCGAAGCGCGCGATCCGCAACCCCTCACCGTATTTGCCGACGCGCACGATATGACCGTCTCGGGCCGCGATTATCGCCTGCTGTCGATCCCCTCGGGCGAAACGCTTGATGCGCTCGCTGTGTGGATGCCGCAGGAAAAGACGCTGTTCTTTGGCATCTGGGCGGGCGCGATCATGGGCGCATCACCCAATTTCTACACTGCGCGTGGCGATCGTGACCGCTCCATCGTGTTCTGGCTGGAAGAATGCCAGATGATGATTGACCTGAGCCCTGAAATGCTGGTGACTGGGCATGATGATCCGATCATCGGCGCAGAGGCCGTGCGCGCGCATCTGACGAAATTGCGCGATGCGGTGCAGTATCTCCATGACGAAACCGTCGCGGGCATGAACGAGGGCAAGACCCTGCCCGAACTCATGGCCGAAATCGCCCTGCCGCCGCATCTGGTTTTGCGCGATGGGCGCGGACCGGTGAACTGGTATGTTCGCGCGATCTGGGAAGAATATGCAGGCTGGTTCCGGCAGGAACGTACCAGCGAACTTTATGCCACGCCGCCAAGCGCCATCTGGCCAGAAGTGGTCGCGCTGGCGGGTGGTGCGGGGGTTCTCGCCGAAAAATCGCGCGCGCATCTGGCCGCAGGCGATGTGGAAAAGGCGCTCCATCTGATCGAGATGGCTGCCGTTGCCGCGCCGGATGACCGCGGCGTGCGCGAAACCGAACTCGCCGTTTACGAAGCGCTGGCTGACCGCACGCAGGGCCGGGTTTTCGACGAACTCGGCTGGCTTGAAAGCGCCATCATCGAAACCCGCCGCGCGCTTGACGCCGGTCCGGTTGCTTAAGGGAGGATCGCTGCCATGTCCGACGTTGCCGAAAAGATCCGCATAACCGATCTTGCCCACCCTGTGTTGACCGACATTCAGGCAGGCGCGCTTGCCTTCTGTCAGGCCAATCCCGTCACGCTTGATCCCGAAGTGGTGCTTGCCGCTGCGCAGGCGGGCACCGGCCTTTCCGATTTCGGCGCGCCCGACTTCCGCGAACGCCTTGCCGTGTGGATGCGGGCGGGCGATAACGATACTGAATTGAGCGCCGCCGGGCGCAACACGCTGTTCAATGAAGCGGTGCGGCTCGCCTCCAACCGTCTCCAGCTTGAAAATACGGTGCGCCGCCACCCCGAAATCCTCGACATTCCGATCGAGCGCCCTCTGATCATCGCGGGCCTGCCGCGTTCCGGCACGACCTATACGCTCCAGTTGATGTCCGCCGACCCGCGCCTGCGCTCTTTGCCGCATTGGGAAGCGGTGCGCCCCATCGCGGCCCCGTGGATCAAAGACGGGAAGGACACACGCTATGATCTGTGCGCCGCCGAGTGGGCACAGACCGATGCCGTCATGCCCTATATCAAGATGATCCACGAATTTTCGCCCGATCACATATCCGAAGATATTGAACTGCAAGGCCTCGATTTCGGAGGGTACTATTTCGAATGGATCGCGCATGTGCCCGAATGGCGCGATTACCAGTTCGCGCATGATGCCACCTCGGTCATGCGCTATGTGCGCAAGGCGATGCAGGTGCTCAGCTGGCAGAAAGGCCCCAACCGCTGGGTCACCAAATGTCCGCAGCACATGGAACAACTGCTGGCGGTGCGCGGCGCGTTCCCCGATGCCTATATCGTCATTAATCACCGCGATCCGGTCGCCTCGATCCAGTCGGCGATCACCGGCATTGCCTATGGCGCGCGGCTGACCCGCACCCGCGTGGATATGCAGGCCATCGCCGAGTACTGGATCGACCGCTACGAAAAGCTGCTGCGCGCCTGCGTGCGCGATCGTGACCAGCTTGATCCGGCACAATCGTGCGATCTGTACTTCCACGAACTGATGGCCGATCCGTTCGGCCAGCTTGAACGCGTCTATGCTGGCGCCGGGGTGCCGTTCGATCAGCAGACGCGCGATGCCTTCCAGCAAGCAATCGATGCCAACAAGCGCGGCAAGCATGGGCAGCTGGCCTACAACTTGCGCGAGGATTTCGGGATCGATCCTGCCGCCATCCGCGAACGCTTCCGGTTCTATCACGAACGCTTCCCCGAGGTACGTATCGAGGTGAAGTGACGCGACCGCGCCCAACCTGCCATAAGAAAGGTTGCCAGCCATGCCGTGCCGGGCATGACCTTTCCAAACGCCCCCGCGACAGAGCCGGGAGCAGCAGAAACGCGGAGCGGAAATGAACGGAATACTGTCGGTTGAAGGCAAGACAGCGCTGGTGACGGGCGGCGGCAGCGGCATTGGCCGGATGATCGCGCAAGTGCTGGTGGCGCAAGGTGTGCGCACCTACATCGTCGGCCGCACCGCCGCCACGCTTGAAGCGACCGCCGCCGAACTGTCTGCCAGCGGCACCTGCATTGCGCTGCCGGGTGATCTTTCGAATGTCGAAGGCGGTCGCGCGGTCGCCGCTGCCTTTGCCAAGCTGGAACCCCGGCTCGACCTGCTCGTGAACAATGCCGGCACGATGTACGATGCCCCGCTCGACAGCTTTACCGAAGAGGGCTGGGATCAGGTCGTCGACCTCAATCTGAAGTCGGTGTTCTTCCTGACGCAGGCCCTGCTGCCGCAACTGCGCGCAGCAGCTTCGGCCGAATCCCACGCCGCTGTGGTCAACATCGGATCGATCGGCGGCCTGCGCATCGGGCCGAAGGAAAACTATTCGTATCAGGCCGCCAAGGCCGCGCTGCACCATATGTCGGGCGGCCTTGCCAAGCGTCTTGCGGCAGAAAACATCACCGTCAACGCCATCGCACCCGGGTTCTTCCCGTCGGCGCTGACCCCGGTGGACAAGCCCGAGATTGTCGAGATGATGTCCAACATGGTGCCGCGCAAGCGTATCGGTACGCCCGAGGATATTGGCGGCACCGTGGCATTCCTCGCCAGTCGCGCGGCCAGCTTCATCACCGGTGCGGTCATCCCGCTCGAAGGCGGCATGGCGCTCTGACCGGCAAGGACCAGACGTGAGCGCAACCGTCATCACGCCCTTCGAGGTCGCATTCGGCACAGCCGACATCGCGGACTTGCGCAGCCGTCTGGCGCGCACCCGCTGGACTGACTGGCTGCCGGATACGGGTTGGAGTTACGGCACCGACGAAGCCTTCACCAAGCGGCTGTGCGCCTATTGGCAGGACGGGTTTGATTTCGCCGCGTTCACCGCGCGGCTCAACGCCTGGCCGCAGTATCTGGCAGACGTGGGCGGCGAACAGATGCACTTCTACCACGTGCGCTCGCCGGTGCCGACAGCGCGCCCGCTGGTGCTGGTGCATGGCTGGCCGGGGTCCGTGGTTGAATTCCTTGACCTGATCGGCCCGCTTACCGACCCTGAGGCACATGGCGGCAGCGCTGCCGACGCGTTCCACGTGATCGTTCCCTCGCTACCCGGATATGGCTTTTCCAGGCCGACCCGCAATCCCGGCGTCAATACGCACAAGGCAGGCACGATGATCGCCGCCGTTATGGAAGCGCTCGGTTATCCGCGCTATTTCCTGCAAGGTGGCGATTGGGGTTCGATCGTTACCAGTGCGATGGCGCAGAACTACCCGGACCGGGTTGCTGCTCTGCATGTCAACATGGCGCCCGGCGGGCCGACCAACCCGGCGATCCCGGTGGACGGGCTGGACGCAGATGAAGCTGCCGAATACGCGCGGCTCGGCCAGCACATGGCGATGGATTCGGCCTATGCTTTCGTCCAGTCCACCCGCCCGCAGACGCTGGCAGTGGCCATGAACGATTCCCCCGCAGGCCTTGCCGCGTGGATCATCGACAAATTCTATGCCTGGACCGATCACGGCGGCGATCTCGAATCCGTGTTCGGCCTTGATCACCTGCTCGATAACCTGTCGATCTACTGGTTCACCGGCACCGCCGCGTCCAGCTTCCGACTCTACCACGAAAGCAACTTCCGCAGCGCCTATGCCCATGCGGTGGTCGATGTGCCGACCGGCATCGCGCGGTTTGCGGGCGAGCCGTTTCGCTGGCCGCGTTCGCTGGTCGAGGCCACGTACCGCAATGTCGTGGACTGGCAGGAACTTCCGCAGGGCGGCCACTTCGCCGCGTTTCAGCGCCCGGACGATTTCCTGCGCGTGGTGCGCAGCTTCTTTGCCCGTCAGCACATCGCTGCCCCTGAACATACCGCAATCTGACGATGAGAGGACAATGACAATGGCCAATACAGAGCCAGCCGGCGGCCCCGCCATTCACTCGCTGGATCACTTCTGCCTGAGCGTGCCCGATCTGGAAGTGGCCCGGTCGTTCTACACCGAGTTTGGCCTTGATGTGCGCGATGCTGGCGGCACTCTTGAACTTTACACGTTCGGCAATCCGCACCGCTGGGGGGTGATCCGCCAAGGCGGCGCGCGCAAGAAGCTAGAGTATGTCTCGTTCGGCGTGTTCAAGGGCGAACTTGAGGCATTCCGACAGAAGTTCGAAGCCCTTGGTGTCGAAATCACCGGCACCCCTGCGATGGGCGAAGATGGCGGCATCTGGTTCCGCAACCTTGATGGCATGGCAATGCAGGTGATCGAGGCGGAGAAGTGTTCACCCGATACCAAGGCGCAGTTCCTGACCCAGTCGGTCGGTCCCGGCGAATGCGCTGCGGTCCCGCGCAGCAAGGCCCCCCGCGTCCACCCGCGCCGCCTGTCGCACTTTCTGATTTTCACCAGCGACGTGATGCGCGACATCGCCTTCTACGAAAAGACGCTCGGCCTTAAACTGTCAGACCGTTCTGCCGATGCAGTGGCATTCATGCACGGCGTCCACGGCAGTGACCACCATCTGCTGGCATTGGCCGGATCGGCCGGCCCCGGGATGCACCATTGCAGCTGGGATGTCGGCACGATTCAGGAAGTCGGCGTGGGTGGATCGCATATGGCAAGCCTCGGGTTCGACAAGGGCTGGGGCGTTGGACAGCATGTGCTGGGCGCAAACTACTTCCATTATGTGCCCGATCCGTGGGGCAGCTATGCCGAATACAGCTGTGACATCGACTTCATCCCTGCCGGGCATGATTGGCCTGCTGGTAACCACCCGCCCGAGGATTCGATGTTCCTGTGGGGTCCGGCACTGCCGGACAACTTCATCACCAATTTCGAGCTTCAGGACGCCTGAGGCAGCCCCGGAACATGAAGATTCAAGGATAACCCGAGATGGCCAACATAGTTTTCCTCCACGGTGGCGGCATGGGCGGCTGGGTCTGGGCCGAACTGGCCAAGACATTGCGCGCCGAAGGGCACACCGTGTTCACACCCACTTTCACCGGTTTTGGCGAACGCTCGCACCTGATCGGACGCGATGTGACGCATGACGTCCACGTAACCGATATCGTCAATGTGCTGACATTTGAAGACCTGCACGACGTGGTGCTGGTGGCGTTCAGCTATGCCGGGACAGTTGCACCCGGCGTGGTGGCGCGTGCCGGCGACCGGATCGCCCGCGTAATCTATTTCGACGGGATCGTGCCCCTGACCGGTAAATCGGTAGGTGAAGCCGTAGGCTACATGAAGACCGAAGACGCTGCAGGTCTTGATGCCCTGCTCGCCTCGGGCGAAGGCCCAATCGGCACCGGCGTGGATGAAATGCAGCGCAATGGGGCCAAGGAAAAGCCGATGAAGATGTCTGCCGAACGGCAGGAATGGCTGCTGGCCCATCTTAGCGACATGCCCCTGCGCGGGATGGTCAGTCCGGTCACGCATGGTGCAGAAGCGATCGACAAGCCTGTCGATTATCTTGCGATCCTGGGCGATGTGATGGACCCTGTGCAGCATGATCGCGCACGCTCGCTGGGCTGGAATGTCGAGACGGCAGGGCCAGACATCGACCACGCCTTCATCGTTGGCGCACCGGACCGTGCGCTGGCGTTCCTGCGCCCGCGCCTTTAATGCCTTCGCCCGCCCATGTTGGAATGTTTCCCGGGGGAAACATTCCAACATGGCTGGGCAGAACACGTGGTCTAGCTATCGGCTGCCATACTGGCGCGAGCGGGCCTGCCGAATTCGCGCGACCAGTTCATCAGCGCCCAGATGGCGGGTTCAAGCGCGATCGTGGCGTCAGTCATCGCATATTCCACACGCGGCGGCACTTCGGCAAACACGGTGCGCGTCACCAACCCATCGGCTTCGAGTTCGCGCAACTGCCGGGTCAGCATGTGCTGGGTCACTCCGCCAATCGTCCGCAGCAGTTCTCCAAAGCGGTGGGCGCGGTGATAAAGCAGCCACAGGATCTCAAGCTTCCACTTGCCGGATATAAGCGTGAGCGCCCGCCGCAGTTCGGCGTAGTCCTCGGGCTTTACTTCCTGATTCTTCAGAATTGGCCGGTTTTGCTCAATAGGCTCATTCATAATACTAACCTACGAAAATTGATCCTACTTGTTGTGTTTCATGCTGTCCGATATTTCAAACTAATGGAAGCCGGAAGTTCATGCCGTGCAAAGCGGAGCGCGATGCTCGGCTTGTGCCGGCAGCACTTCCGGCGCTGCACGCGGAGAGCAATGCCATGAATTTCCAGCTACCCGACCCGGTGATTCCGGCCCACGTTCCGGCAGACCTTGTTCGCCCGTTTCCCTATATGTTCGGCACGAGCACGCAGGCCGATCCGTTTGGCGATTGGGCACCTGCCGTCCATGAAGGTCCGGCGATCTTCTATGCCCCGCATGCCTATCCCGGTTTTACCCCGGCATGGATCGTCCGCCGCATGGCGGATCTGCGCAAGATCTACATGGATACCGAGACGTTCTCGAGCAAGGACTTCTCGCCCTATTCCAAGATGGTCGGTGATACCTGGACCAACCTTCCGGTGGAGTTCGATCCGCCGCAGCATGGCAAGTACCGCGCCTTCATCAACCCGCTGTTCACGCCGTCTGCGATGGCCAAGCTGGAGGGCCGCATCCGCAGCTATGCGGTGGATTACATCGAATCCTTCCGGGCGCGCGGATCGTGCGAATTCATGGCCGATTTCGCGTTCGAGTTCCCGATCAAGGTGTTCCTTGAACTGATGGACTTCCCGCTGAGCAATACCGCGCAATTCCTTGAATGGGAAACCGGGTTGCTGCACGAAATGGACATGGCCAAGATGGCCGACGCCACGCGCAACGTTGTGGCATTTCTGCGCGACCAGATTGCAGAGCGGCGCAGGAATCCCGGCACCGACATCATCAGCTATGCGCTGGGCGTCGAGGTTGCAGGCCAGAAGCTGAACGATGATGAACTGGTCGGCTTTGCCTTCAACCTGTTTATCGGCGGGCTGGATACTGTGTCGACCAACATGGGTCTGCAGTTCCTCCACCTGGCGCGCAATCCCGCCGATCAGCAGTTCCTGAAGGACAATCCGCAGCGCATCCAGCACGCCATTGACGAAATGATGCGCGCCTATGCCGCCGTCACCACTTTCCGCACGTGTACGAAGGAAACCGAAATCGGCGGCGTGACGATGATGCCGGGGGACAAGATTGCCATGTCGACCACGCTGGCGGGCCGCGATCCCGAAGAGTTTCCCGAACCTGATGTGGTCCGCTTCGACCGCAACCCGCGCCACGTATCGTTCGGGTTCGGTCCGCATATGTGCGTCGGCATGCATCTGGCGCGCCGTGAAATGCGCATCGCGATCGAGGAGTTCGTAAAGCGGATTCCGTCGTTCCGCGTCGAGGCAGGGCACACAGTCGAATATCATCTCGGCATGATCCAACCGGTCAAACTGCCGCTTGTCTGGGGATAATCACATGCCGCAATTTGCCTATGTCGTGCACAGCAATCCGGTTGCGGGGCGCGAGGACGAATACAACGATTGGTACAGCAATCGCCATCTGGCAGACGTTGTCGCCGTGCCCGGCTTTATATCCGCCCAGCGATTTCGCCTGACCGACAGCGAGGCCGAAGGCGCGCCACAGCAGAAGTACATGGCGATCTATACGATGCAGACCGACACACCGGACCAGACACTGGCCCACCTCACGTCGCTGGTCGAAACCGGCACCATGCACATGAGCGAGGCCTTCTCGATGGAAGGCATGGCGACGCACCTTTATGAAGCGATCACGCCTGTGGTCGGCGCTCCGGCAAAGGGCAACTGATATGACTGGACGGGAATTCGAAGGCAAAGTGGTGCTGGTGACCGGCGCTGCATCCGGGCTTGGCCGCGCTGCCAGCCTGCGCTTTGCGGCAGAAGGTGCAAAGGTTTGTCTGGCCGACGTCAACGCGCAGGGGCTGGCCGAAACAGCGCAGCGGATTGCCGACACGGGCGGACAAAGCGCGGTGTTTGCCGCCGATCTTGGCGATCCTGCCAATTGCGCGCGCGCCGTTGCAATTACTGTTGAGACATTCGGCAAGCTGGATGTGTTGTGCAACATCGCAGGCATCCTGCGCTTTCACGCATTGGCCAATGTCACCACCGAAGACTGGGCCAAGCTGTTTGCCGCCAATGTCACCGCGCCGTTCTTCCTGATGCAGGCCGCGATGCCGCATCTGGTGGAAACCAGGGGCAATATCGTCAACGTGGTGTCCACCGCGGCCTTCCTTGGCCAGGCTTACACCGCACCCTATGGCGCGACCAAGGCGGCGCTGCTGAGCCTCACCAAGTCTTTGGCGATGGAAATGATGCATTCGCCGGTGCGGATCAACGCGCTTGCGCCCGGCGGGATGCTGACCGAAATGGTCACCACGCTGGAATTTCCGCAAGACGCCGATCAAAGCCTGATCGCGCGCTATATCGGTTTGCGCCCGCCTGCGCAGCCGGAAGACATTGTGGAGCCGCTGATGTTCCTTGCTTCTGACCGCGCGCGCTCGGTCCACGGTGCGTGCTACACCGCTGACAGCGGCATAACCGCAGGCTGATCCCTGCCCGGCGGAAGCCGACGCTCAATACGCTTTTCACAATCTCCATCCGGAGAACAGCTGGCTGTGCGCGCTGCAGAGGTGCGCCGAAATTCCGCGTGAACCTGCAAGTTGCACATTTACAACGCTTTTTTGAAAATCATTGGCGCTGCACAGCAATGCGCTCAAACCCTGTCGTTCGGTAGGGAGCGGCGGGTGCAGCAGTTTTGTAGCGGGCGTCAGGCCAGCAGCGATCGTGGATCGCGTTGACGTTCAAGGTGCCGCGCCGGACAGGCAGCGGCTTTTGGGAGAATTCTTGATGAGTGCCAAATTTACGCAGCTTCTTTGCGGTTCGGCGATTTCCGCCCTGCTCATGGCTGCTGGAACCGCGCGCGCCACCGATGTGGCCGTTGCCGAGCAGACGACTGACGATTCGATCAGCGCGCAGGCCGACAACGCGCTTGCTGATGCCGATATTGTCGTCACCGCGCGCCGCCGCGATGAACGCCTGCAGGACGTGCCGGTCTCGGTCGTGGCGTTTTCAAGCGCAGCGCTGGAGCGCAGCAGCATTCAGACGATTGCCGATATCCGCACGATCGCACCGGGCCTGACGTTCTCGTCTGAAGGTGGCAAGGACAACACCGCCGTTACCCTGCGCGGTATCGGCCAGATCCCGACAGGTGAAGTGACGCCGGGTGTGGTCACCTATTTCGCCAACGTGCCGATGGCCTCGCTGGGTTCGAACGTGCCGACATATGACATCGGCAACATTCAGGTGCTCAAAGGCCCGCAAGGCACACTGTTTGGCCGCAACACCCTTGGCGGTGCCGTGCTGATTGCTCCGCAGGCGCCAAAGGCAGACTTTGGCGGCTATGTGCAAGGCACGTATGGCAATTTCGATTACCGCGAAGTGCAGGGCGCGCTTAACGTACCACTGATCACAGACGTGCTGGCCGTGCGCGTTGCGGGGCAGATCCGTCGTGCCGATCCGCTGACCTATTCGATCAACGGTGGTGACGGGTTCAACAACATCCATCAGGACAGCGCGCGCGCATCGGTGCTGTTTACGCCAAACGACTGGCTGACGAACACGACCGTGGTCGATTATTTCAAGGCCCGCGAATATGGCTCGGGCTACTATCTGCTGCGCCAGAACTTCAGCTTTACCAACCTGTTCGCGCCATCGCTTGGCCCGGTGGCAGGCGGCATTGTTGGTGGCGCACTGGATGCGCAGACCGCCGGTTACCTCGCCCAGCAGCAGGACAACTTCTACGGCGCGTTCACCGACAGTTCGGGTTCAGGCCGTTCCAACCGCCGCAATTTTGGCATTTCAAACGACACGTCGGCGTCGTTTGGCGACTTCACGCTGCGCAATATCTTCGGCTTCCGCAAGAACCGCAGCGACCAGTTGATCAACACCGCTGCCTTGGGGCCGACGTCGCTTCCGGGCGCGCTGTTCGGCAGCCCGGTGGATGTACCGTTCACGGTGTTCCACGCCGCCGCGCTGATCCAGCGCAAGTATCTGACGGACGAGGTGCAGTTTCTTGGCAACTTCGACAAGTTCAACTTCATCGTCGGCGGGTTCTACAGCCACGATACGCCCGACGGTCCATCAGGCTCGACCTTCGAGGCGTTCGTCACCCCAGGCGCACCGGCCTCGGTCGTCACTGCAAACGTCACCAACACCAACTACGCTGCATTTGGCCAGGTGACCTACAAGCTGACCGACAGCGTTACGGTCAACGCAGGCGCGCGCTACAGCTGGGATCGCGTGTCGGCGTGTGGCGGTGCCATCGGCACGACCTATGCGTCTGACGCCGCATGCCGCGAAATTGCAGCGCGGGGGCTGGCTGATGGCGTGGGCGTTGTTTCCAACCGTGGATCGGCACCAAGCTGGACGTTCGGGATCGACTGGAAGGCCACGCAGAACCTGCTGCTCTACGCTGTCACTCGTCGCGGCTATCGCGGAGTCAATATCAACACGCCACTGTTCGAAACGCGCTTCACCACCGGCGGGACCGACGCTGCCTGCGGCTTCGGCAGCGGCCAGTGCGTTGATCTGCGGCCCTTCCAGAAGACCGGCAAGGAAACGCTGACCGACGTGGAAATCGGCGAGAAGTGGAGCTTCGACATCTCGGGCGCGCGTGGCCACATCAACACTGCCGTGTTCTACAGCAAGTACAAGAACGCCCTCCAGTTCCTCAACGCGCAGGCGCTGGTGCCGTCGAATGCGCCGGACAATCCCACCAACGGATCGTTCGGGGTCAATGCGGCTGATCTGTCGATCTATGGTGTGGAAATTGATGCAGCAGTCAGCCCCGACCGCAACTTGACGATCTCGTTGAACGGCGCATTCACGCACATGACGGTGGACAAACTGACGCTGCCTACCGTGACCGGCATCTCGTTTACCGCAAACGACGTGAACAGGTATTCGCCAACCTTTTCAGGGACTGCCAGCGCCAGCTGGACGCTGCCTTTCCATCCGGCAGATGGCGATGTGATCCTGAACGGCGATCTGTTCATGACAGCAGACTTTGGCGGCCAGTATGGCGAGAAGTTGCCGGGCTATCATCTGGTCAACATGCGGCTGGACTGGAAGAACATCGGATCAACCGGGTTCGATCTCGGGTTCTTTGCCCGCAACCTGACCAAGGCGCGCTACTTTGCGGCACCCGACGTCCTGCTGAAGAGCTTCCCGGTCAACTCCGTCGCGGTTGGCGATCCGCGCACTTATGGCGTGGTTGCCCGGTTCTCGTTCTGATTGGTCATCCCAGCCCTGTGTATCTCCGGATCGGCGATTCACAGGGCTGGAATTCCGTTGGCGCTGTTGACCGGTCTGACGCTACTGGCAATTGAGACAAGCAGCGCGGCGCGTTTCGGGTTATGGCCCACTCCCTATCTTTTGGCGGGTCTGCAGCCGAGAGCACTCCTGCAAACCGGAGCACAGGCGGACGTTGCGTAGCGTGAATCGCCAAAGGATCGGGAGCGGAATGCATGGTGCTTGGGATGTGGAGCCTTTGGTGCAGTTCGCCAATTCGGCCACTGCCCTGCCTGCGCGAGGGCCGGTGATGGGCATTTGGCAAGATCGAAGCGCCAAAGCAGGGCAATTGCTGGCCGCGTTTGAGGCGGCGCCGCTGGTCGCCTTGACCAGCGCGGCGCAGGCGCTGACGCTTGAGGGTCATGGCGCGATCGTGACTTATTCACGCAAGGTCTTCATTCCGCTGACCAAATTGTGCCGCGATGTTTGCCATTATTGCACGTTTGCGCAAACGCCCGCGAAAGCTGGCGCGGCCTACCTCAGCCGGGATGAAGTGCTTGCGATTGCGCGCGCTGGCGCGGCGCTGGGCTGCCGCGAGGCGCTGTTCACGCTGGGGGACCGTCCCGAGACGCGCTATCCCGCCGCGCGCGAGGCGCTGGCTGCACTGGGGCATGAGACGACGCTGTCCTACCTTGCCGAAGTGGCGGCGCTGGTGTTCGATGAAACCGGCCTGCTGCCCCACCTCAATCCCGGACTGATGGACGCTGCCGATTATGCGGCCTTGCGCCCGCATTCGGCATCAATGGGGATAATGCTGGAATCGGCATCCGACCGGCTGTGCACGAAGGGTGAGGCGCATTTCGGTTCGCCGGACAAGGAGCCTGCGCGCAGGCTGGCCTCGATTGCGGCGGCGGGCGAGGCCGGGGTTCCGTTCACCACCGGGCTGATGATCGGTATTGGCGAGACGCGGCTGGAGCGGATCGAGGCGCTGCTGGCGATCCGCGATCTGAACGACAAGCATGGCCACATCCAGGAAGTGATCATCCAGAACTTCCGTGCCAAGCCCGGCACCAAGATGGCCGACCGCGCAGAGCCGACGCTGGAAGACCATGTCTGGACGATTGCGGCGGCGCGGTTGATCCTGGGTGCGGAAATGACCATTCAGGCACCGCCCAACCTGCATGACCGGTCGGCATTGGGCGATCTGATCCGCGCCGGGGTGAACGACTGGGGCGGGGTGTCTCCACTGACGCCCGATCACGTCAACCCCGAAGCGCCGTGGCCGCATCTGGAAGTGCTGGCCGATGCCACTGCCGATGCCGGGCGCGCTTTGCGCCAGCGACTGGCGATCGGCCCGCGCCATGCCCAGCAAGCGACGCGGTGGTGCGATCCGCGCATTGCGCCTGCTGTGCTGCGTGCAGTGGACGGGCGCGGCCTGCCCAAGGACAGCGACTGGGCAGTCGGCCACGGCGATGCCGTGCCGGAACTGGCCCCTGCACCCGCCACGGCGGCAATTGCGCGCATTCTTGAGCGGGCGAGCGACGGCGAGCGGCTGGATGAGGCAGCGATAACCAAGCTGTTTACTGCCGACGGCGACGACTTTGACGCGGTATGTGCGCATGCCGATGCCTTGCGCGCAGAAGTGGTTGGCGAGACGGTGACATATGCGGTCAACCGCAACATCAATTATACCAACATCTGCCTTTATCGCTGCGGGTTCTGCGCCTTTTCCAAAGGCAGCACCAAGGCGATGCGCGGGCCTGCCTACCGGCTCGATTTTGCCGAGATAGGACGCCGTGCGGCCGAAGCGGTGGAGCGCGGCGCGACCGAGGTTTGTCTGCAGGGCGGCATCCATCCTGATTACGATGGCAACACCTACCTTGATATCGTGGCGGCTGTGAAAGCGGCTGCGCCCGGCATTCATGTCCACGCGTTTTCGCCGCTGGAAGTGATGCACGGCGCACGGACGCTGGGGCTTTCGCTGGAAGATTTCCTGACGCGGTTGAAGCGCGCAGGGCTTGCAACACTGCCGGGCACGGCGGCGGAAATCCTTGATCCCGAAGTGCGCGACATCCTGTGCCCGGACAAGGTTACCGCACACGAATGGCTTGAAGTGATGCGCGCGGCGCACAGCGTGGGACTGCGCACCACGGCGACGATCATGTTCGGCCATGTCGAGCAATATCGCCACTGGGCGCGCCATCTGGCACAAGTGCGCAGCTTGCAGGAGGAAACCGGCGGGTTCACCGAATTCGTGCCGCTGCCGTTCGTCCATATGGAAGCGCCGATCTGGCGCAAGGGGCTGGCCCGGTCCGGTCCGAGCTATCGCGAGGCTGTGCTGATGCACGCCATTGCGCGGATCGTGCTTCATCCGGTGCTGACCAACATTCAGGTATCGTGGGTAAAGCTGGGACCGGAAGCGGCGGCGGCCGTGTTGGCGGCAGGCGCAAACGACCTTGGCGGCACGCTGATGGACGAATCGATCACGCGTGCGGCAGGCGGGGTCAACGGGCAGGAATTCGGACCTGCCGAAATGATCGCACTGGCGCGCAGTGCCGGACGCCCGGCGCGCCAGCGCACGACACTTTATGAATTGGTGCCGGACAATCATCCGGCGATGACGGAGTAATACAATGGTTGATCTGAGCCGTCCGCTTGAGGGCAAGGTTGCGATTATCACGGGCGGCGGCAGCGGCATCGGTCGGGCTACGGCCAAGATGTTTGCCGCGCGGGGCGCCAAGGTGGCGATCACCGGGCGCACTGAATCGAAGCTGGCAGGCGTTGTCGCCGAAATCGAGGCGCTGGGCAGCCAAGGCCTCGCCATCGGCATGGACGTTACCGACGAAGCATCGATTGCAGCGGGCATCGCGCGCACGGTCGAAACCTTCGGCAAGCTGGACATTCTGCACAGCAATGCGGCGCAGACGGGCGCGATGTTTGAAGATGCCGCGATCACCGATATGACCGTGGAATTCTGGAACAAGGCATTCGCCACCAACCTGACCGGATCGATGCTGGCGGCCAAGCACGCGATCCCGCACATGATCAAGCAAGGCGCAGGCTCGATCATCTTTACCGGATCCGGCAAAGGGCTGGCAGGCGATCTTGATTATCCGGCCTATGGCACGACCAAGGCCGGGCTGCTCGGCCTCTCGCGCTATGTCGCCACGCAATATGGCAAGCAGAATATCCGCGCCAACGTGATCGTGGTGGGGCTGGTGATGACCGAGGCGCTCGACGAGAACCTGCCGCCCGAGGCGCAGGCGCTGATGAAGGAGCACAACCTTGTGCCGTTCCTCGGCTCGCCCGATGACATTGCAGAAGTGGCGGCGTTCCTCGCGTCTGACCAGTCGCGGTATATCACCGGGGCTTCGATTGTGGCCGATGGCGGGTTTACCGCGCACTCGGGCGTCTATGCCGATATGCAGCGCTTCATGGCGCACGCTGCGGCAGGTGCGGCATGAGCGGGCAGGTCATTGGCATTATCGGCGGCACCGGCAATCTGGGCGCGGCGATTGCCTGGCGTCTGGCGCGCGCGGGCCGGACGGTCCTGATCGGATCGCGCAAGGCTGAAGCGGCGCAGGAAAAGGCAGCTGAACTGGGCCACGGCCTTGTCGGCATGGCCAATGCCGATGCGGCGGCGCAGGCCGATCTGATCATCGTGACCGTGCCGTTTTCGGCACAGGAAGCAACGCTGGCCGACATCAAACCGCATGTGGCGGGCAAGATCGTGGTCGATACCACAGTGCCGCTGGTGCCGCCCAAGGTGATGCGCGTGCAATTGCCAGCCGAAGGATCAGCAGCGGTCCGCGCACAGGGCCTGCTGGGCGAAGGCGTGACGATGGTTTCGGGCTTTCACAATGTGGCCGCGCACAAGCTGGCGCAGGACATCGATGTGGGCTGCGACGTGCTGGTGTTTGGCGATGACAAGGCCGCACGCGCCGAAGTGGTCGCGCTGGCAGATGCGATGGGCCTGCGCGGATTGCATGCAGGGGCACTGTGCAATTCCGCCGCAGCCGAGGCGATGACCTCGATCCTGATTTTCATGAACAAGACCTACAAGGTTGACGGCGCAGGCATTCGCATCACAGGAGAACTGATCCCTCCTGCTGATTGAGTGGAGGAATCCGACTCTTAAGGAACGCGTGCGAAGTGTCTGCAATCGAGATCATTCCGCTATCCGCCATAGGCGAGGTGAGTCCGGGTGAAGACCTGATCGCCACGCTGAGCCGGGCGGTGGAAAGCGCGGGCACGCAGCTTGGCCTGCGCGATGTTCTGATCGTGACGCAGAAGATCGTGTCCAAGGCCGAGGGGCGGTCGGTTGCTCTGGCAGATGTGGTGCCGGGGGCCGATGCGCTGAAACTGGCCGACGTGACGCGCAAGGATGCGCGTCTGGTTGAACTGGTCCTGCAAGAATCGACCGATGTGGTGCGCGCGGTGCCCAACGTGCTGATTACGCGGCACAAGCTGGGGCTGGTGATGGCCAATGCGGGCATTGATCGATCAAACATCGGTGCGGGGAATGACGAGCGCGCGCTGTTGCTGCCTGTCGATCCCGATGCATCGGCAGCGCGGATTTCGGCTGCGCTGGGATGCCCGGTGGTGATTTCCGACAGCTTTGGCAGGCCCTGGCGCATGGGCGTGGTGGCCGTCGGCATCGGTGCGGCAGGGCTTCCCGCCATCGATGACCGGCGCGGCCTGCTTGACCGCGATGGGCGCAGGCTGGAGGTGACGCAGATCGCCGTGGCCGACCTGTTGGCAAGCGCGGCAGCGCTGGTGATGGGTGAGGGTGGCGAGGGGATTCCCGCCGTGATCGTGCGTGGCTATACCGTGGCAGGTGCGGCGCGCCCTGCGTCTGATCTGACGCGACCTCTGGCCGAGGATCTGTTCCAGTGAAAGTGACAGTACTGACCGGCGGCGTGGGTGGGGCCAAGGTGGTGCTGGGGCTGCTGCGCATTTTGCCCGCAGCCAACGTGACCGCCATCGTCAACACCGGCGACGATTTCCGTCATCTGGGCCTGCACGTGTCGCCCGATATCGACACACTGCTTTATACGCTCTCGGGCAAGGCCAACCGCGAACAGGGCTGGGGCCGCGAGGATGAAAGCTGGAGCTTCCTGGATACGTTGCGCGATCTTGGCGGACCGGACTGGTTCCAGCTGGGTGACCGCGACGTGGCTCTGCATGTGTTGCGCACCGCGCGGCTTGCGGCAGGGGAGCAGTTGGACGCGATTACGGCCGATCTGGCGGTCCGTTTTGGCATCGCCGCTACGATCCTGCCGATGGCGAATACGCGTGTGGCAACGCAGCTTGAGACGGACGAGGGCTTGTTGGATTTCCAGCACTATTTCGTGGCGCGGCGCTGTGTTCCGCGCGTGAGCCGGATCCGGTTCGATGGGGCAGAGGCTGCGCGGCCTGCTCCGGGTATATTGGAAGCCATCGCTGGGGCCGATGCAGTGTTGGTGGCGCCGTCCAACCCGTTCCTGAGCATCGATCCGCTGCTGGCAGTTCCCGGCATTCGTAGTGCTTTGGCGATCACCAAAGCGCCAGTCGTGGCGGTATCGCCGATCATCGGGGGCAAAGCGGTGAAGGGGCCGACCGCCAAGCTGATGGATGAACTGGGCATCCGCCTCGCCAATGCGTCCATCGCCGCGCATTATGGCGATTTCATAAACGGGCTGGTGATCGATCAGGGCGACGATGCGCCGCTTGGCATCACCATTGCGCGGACTGACACGCTGATGTGCGACGATGATGACAAGGCGCGGGTGGCACAAGTGGCGCTTGACCTTGCCGCCAGCATTGCAGGCCGGTGATCTGGACCGCCATCGTCCCGCTGAAGGCTGCAGCGGAGCGCAAGACCCGTCTGGTGGGAGCCTTGGGCAGTGCGGAAAAAGCGGCGCTGGCTGAAGGCATGGCGGATCATGTGATCGCCACGCTGGCGGGCGTTCCGGCCATCGGCGCGATCCGCGTGCTATCACCTGCACCGGGCGACATTCCGGGCACCGTATGGGAGCCGGACCACGGTGAGGGCCTGAACGCCGAACTGGACCGTGTCTGCGCTGTGCTGGCGGGCGCGCCGGTGTTGATTGTCCACGCCGACCTTCCGCTGCTTGGTGCCGACGATGTGACTGCGCTGATCGCGGCGGCGCAAGTTGCAGGCGCAGCGATTGCGACTGACCGGCATGGCACAGGCACCAATGCGCTGGCCATGCGGGCGGCGGCGTGCGTCGGCTTCGCGTTCGGGCCGGACAGTCTGGCGCTGCATCTGCACCGTCTGCCAGATGCCACCGTGGTGCGGCGCGAAGGGTTGGCCATCGATATTGATACGGCGGACGATATTGCCGCCGCGCGAGGTGCCCTTCCTTTCGGAAGGTGGTGAGCGCGGGGCCTCTGCGCATGATCCTTTTCGCAAACAGCAAGGCTCCGATCAGGGGCAACGCGAGCCGGCGGAGGACAGACGATGAAGCTCAACATGGGCGTTCCCAATTCCATGCACGTCAAGGCGATGGTGCAGCCGTGGGAATTTGCGCTTTCGGGGGCCGACGTGGGCGACCTGATTGCCGAAGGCGATGCGCTGGGCTTCAACAAGTGCATGCTGGGCGAACACTTCGTGATCCCGCCCGAGCATTATGACCTTTCGGGCTATCACTATTTCCACGTGGTCGTGGCGCTGGGCTATCTTGGCGGGCGCACCAAGAACCTGCGGCTGTCGTCTTCGGTTTCGATCCTGCCACTGCAAAGCCCGATTGTGCAGGCCAAGGCTTGGTCAACACTCGACTGGTTGACCGGGGGGCGGGCCGAAGCGCTGTTCGGGGTGGGCTGGCTCAAGGACGAATTCGACATGCTTGGCGTGGATTTCCACAAGCGCGGGCGCATGGCGGACGAATATCTGGCCGCGATCATCGAGCTATGGACGTCCGATAGTCCCACGTTCGAAGGTGAGTTCGTCAATTTCAAGAACGCAGGCTTCGAACCCAAGCCGATCCAGCAGCCGCGCATTCCGATCTGGCTGGGTGGCGATGCCGAACCGGTGCTGAAGCGCGTGGCCAAGTTCGGCAATGGGTGGTCGCCGTTCCGCACGCCGCCCGAAACCTTTCCTGCCTGCATCGACCTGATCAAGTCGCAGCCTGAATACGATGGTCGCCCCATCGAGGTGTTCTTTGCGCTCGAAATGCTGAACGTGGGTGCGCATCACGAAGTGATGGATGATCCGCGCGCGCCGGGAACGCGCGATCCGCAGAAGATCATCGACCAGATTGGCTGGCTCAAAGACCTCGGCATTACCGAAACCATCGTGCCGTTGCCGCCGGGTATCACCGACAAGTCGGAATATATCGAACGGCTGCGCTGGGTGGCCGAAGAGATCATGCCCAAGGTCTGATTTTCACAACAATCTGGACGGCCACGGTGGAGAAAATCGCCGGGCGTCCGTCATGGAAGAGGATCACCACGCATGAACAGGTTTGACGGAAAGGTCGCCTTCGTGACCGGCGGCGCAGGCGGCATCGGCAAGGCCGTGGTCGAGCGCCTGATCGACGAAGGCGCGCGCGTTGCCGTGACCGACATCTTTGGCGATGCGGCCAAGGACGTGGCCTCTGCCTATGGTGACAGGGCGGCTGGTTTTGCGCTGGATATCGGCGACGAAAACGCGGTCAAGACTGCGATCGACGGCACGATTGCCGCGTTCGGGCGGCTTGATGTGCTGGTCAACAATGCCGCGCTGACCGATATGGCCACGATGATGGGCGATACCAACGCCGTGACCATCCCCAACGATGTGTGGGAGCGCACGCTGCACGTCAACGCAACGGGGTATCTCTATTGCTGCCGTCACGCGATCCCGCACATCGCGGCGGCAGGCGGCGGGGCGATCGTGAACCTTGCTTCGGGTTCGGGGATGCTGGGCGATTCCGCGCGGATTGCCTATGGCACGTCCAAGGCTGCGGTCATTTCGATGACGCGCTATATGGCAACGCAGCACGGTGGGCAGAAAATCCGCTGTAATGCAATTGCGCCCGGCCCGATTGTCACGCCCCATTCGCGCAAGGTGGCGGGCAAGGAATTTGACATCATCGCACGGCACATGCCGATGGGTGAACTGGGCGAGCCGGCTGACATTGCCGCGCTGGTGGCGTTCCTCGGGTCGGCTGAATCACGCTATATCAACGGGCAGGTCATCGTGATCGATGGCGGAATGTCGGCGCACCATGCCCATGTGATGGATATGATGGATTACGCCGCCGGACACCAGGGGTGAGCGCGGGCTTGGCCACAGCGCGCGGCTATCCCGCGCGGGAGCAGCGGCTGCCGACAGACCTTGCGGCGGTGGATGCTGCCTGGCTGCAGGGTGTATTGCGCCATCGCTATCCGGGAATCGCGATTACCGCGATGGAAGTGGTCGAGATCATTCAGGGCCACACCACCAAAGTGCGCGTGGCGGTGACCGGACCTGATCCGGCGGTGCTGCCGGGGCGGCTGTGCCTCAAGTCCAACTGGTCTGGCAGCCCGCTAAGCGGCGAGGCCAATGTCAACGAGGCGCGGTTCTATAAGGACTTGTGCGAAGGCCTGCAATTGCCAGCGCCGCACTGTTTTTATGCCGACTGGGATGACGATGCAGACGGCAAGCAGGGCTTGCTGGTGCTGGAGGACATGGAGGGCTGGGACGGCAAGTTCGGCACGTCGGCCGAACCGATCACGATTGATCAGGCGATGCGCGGAGTGGCGGCGCTGGCCACGCTTCATGCCAGCACATGGGGCGATCCCCGGCTGGATGCGGCAGGCTGGTTGCAGCGCGCGATGGCCCCCGATCATGCAGGCGACGATTATTGGGCGATGATGGCCGACCACTACGACAAGGTGAACCGCCTGCCCGAACGGGTGGCCATCTTCCCCGCTTGGTATGCCGAAAATCCGCAAAAGCTGCGAGAGGCTTGGCTACAACTGTGCGCACACGACTTGGCCGATACCGCGCCGCTATGCCTCGTCCACGGCGATGCGCATTTGGGCAACAGCTACGGCTTGGGCGATGGCGGGCGGCTGTTCCTCGATTGGCAGATCGTACGCAAGGGCCATCCGTGGCGCGATTACAGCTATTTTGCGGCGGGATCGATTACGATTGCCGACCGGCGCGCAGGTGAGCGCGATTTGCTGAAGCATTATCTGGCAGTGCTGGCGCAGCACGGCATCGCCATCGATTTCGACACCGCGTGGACTGAGTATCGCCGCTGGATCGTGTGGGGGCTGGTGTCATGGCAGTCCAACATCAATCCCAAGGAAGCCACACTGCCGTCGCTCGAACGGTTTTGCGTTGCCGCCAAGGATCTGAAAATCGACGAACTTTATGACGTTTAGGAACGAGGCCGGGGCATGACCGCAAGCGAACACATCTGGGCGCAACTGCCACCCCTGCCCGTCAAGCAGCTGGTGGCGGCAGTGGAGCGGTATGAATCCGCCGGGCTTGAAGGCATCTGGTCGTCGCAGACATTCGGCGCGCCGTTCCTGCCGCTTTCTGCCGCGGCTGCGGTCAGCGAGAAGCTGAAGCTCGGGACCGGCATCGCGCTGGCCTTCGTGCGCAGCCCGCTGGAGACGGCGTGCAACATCATGGATCTGGACACGATCAGCGGGGGGCGCGCGATTTTGGGGCTTGGCTCCAGCGCGCAGAGCCTGACCGAGGGTGCATTCGGATCGACCTATGGCAAACCGCTGGCACATATGCGCGAAGTGATCGGCCTGATCCGCGCCATCGTTGCCAAGGGGCACACCGGCGAACTCGGCGTGCTGGAGGGCGAATATCACAAGCTCGACCTGACGCATTTCCGCACGCTTTCAGCCCCCGTGCGCACTGAAATTCCGATCTTCCTGCCCGCCGTGTTTCAAAATGCCTGCGAAATGGCAGGCGAAATCACCGACGGCCTGCTGGGCCATCCGTTGTGGAATGCACAGTGGATTCGCGATGTGGCAACGCCCGCGTTGAAGCGTGGACTGGACAAGGCGGGGCGGCAACGCAGCGCCATTACGGTCAACCTGCAAATGTTTGTGGCGGTAAACCCGGATAAGCGCGAGGCGATAAACGATGCGCGTGCCAATATCGCGTTCTACAGCCAATCGCCGCAGTATCTGCGCTATTTCGATGGCATCGGTATGGGCGATCCGGCGCGCGCCTTGCAGGCCTGCTTTGCCGCTGGCGATCTTGCCGGAATGGTTGCCGCCTGCACCGATGAGATGGTCGAAAGCATCGCGCTGGTCGGCCCCAAGGACGAAGTGCTGCGCCGCTTCCACGAACGGGTGGAACACGCCGACGCCTGCACCCCGGTTATTCCGCATTACGGGCTGGAACCCGACAAGATCGCCTATTACACGGCCGGCATCGCCGACCTGTTCTATGGCAATGGAAAGGTCTGACGATGACTGACGTCGAAGCGAACAAGAACGTAGCGCGCCGCTATATGCAGGCAGTGGTCGATGGCGATATTGCCACGATCGAGGCGCTGCAGCATCCCGATTGCACATGGTGGATTTTGGGTTTTGGCGACATGTCGCGCCAGGCCTTCATTGACAGCGTGCGTGACGGGCTGCTGACCGCGAACAGGCGCGTGGCCGACATCATCGGCATCACCGCCGAGGGTGACCGGGTGGCGGTGGAAGTGCGCGGGGAAATGACCTTCCCCAACACCGTCTACCGCAACGAATATCATAACGTCCTGATCGTGCGTGATGGGCTGATCGTTTCGGGCAAGGAATATATGGATACGCGCGCGGCTGCTGCTGCGTTCGCGCCTGTTGAAGGCGGGGCGGCGTAATGACTGAAGCAACCGGCGTTCCTGAATACGACGATGCCGCCGTCCAGCGCATCCGTGATTTTGTTGAAGCGACGATGGGCGGCACAATCGTGCGGATGGAGCAGCAAGTGCGCTGGCGTCCGGCGTGGTTTGCCGATGTCGAGGTGGGCGGCAAGCTGGTTGAGCTGCACTTGCGCGGTGACCGCACCGGCGACGTGGCGATCTTCCCCGACCTGAAGCGCGAGGCGGACATTATCCGCGTGTTGCATGCCCAAGGCATTCCGGTGCCGGAAGTCTATGGCTATCTGGCCGAGCCGCCATGCATCGTGATGGAATCGATCAAGGGCACGCGCGATCTTTCGGGCCTGGCGCCTGAAGAACAGAGCATGGTAGGGCGCGAATACATGACGGCGGTGGCAGCGATGCACGCACTGCCGGTGAGCGCGTTTGCCGACGTGGCTGACATGCACGTGCCACAGGGCGCCGAAGAGGTCGCGCTGGTCGGCCTCAATACCTACATGCCGCAGTATCTGCGCACCAAGAAGCGGCCCGAACCACTGCTGGAATTCGTGATCCAGTGGATCCGCCGCAATGTGCCCAAGCACCGCACCCGCGCCGCGTTCATCCAGTTCGATTCCGGGCAGTTCCTTGTCCACGACCAGCGCATGACGCAACTGTACGACTTTGAATTCAGCATGATCGGCGATCCGATGGTCGATCTTGCGACAATGGGCATGCGCAACACGATCGAGCCGATGGGCGCGCCGCTGGCCGAGCTTTATGGCTATTACGCCGAGGCCAGCGGCGAGCCGGTAGATCATGATGCGGTGTTGTTCCATGTGCTGCAGTTCTCGCTGCTGGGCACGATGCAGTTTACCGGCACGGTCGCTGATCCGCGCCCGGCCGATCCGCATTCGGTCTATCTCCAATTCGATCTGGCGCTGCGCCGGTCGATCCTGCTGGCGCTTTCAAAGCTGACCGGCGTTGCCCTGCCCGAACTGCCGCCACTGGTTGAGCGGACCGGCGACAACGCCACACTGATCCGCAAGCTCACCGACACGCTTTCGGGCTTAGCGCCCAAGGATGCGGTGGCCGAAGGGCAGAAGGGGCAGGCGGCGGAACTGATCGAATGGGTCGGCCGCGCGGATGCCTATGGCGCGGCGATGGTGGCGCAGAACATCGCCGAGGTAAGCTCATTCCTGGGGCAGGACTTTGCGCGCTGGCCCGATGCTGAGGCGGCGTTGGAAGCCTTCGTGCTGGCGGCTGGACCGGATCAGGACGCTGCTTTGCTGACCCTGCTGGGGGCAATCGAAGGGCGGCGGTTGCAGGTGTTTGGCCCGACGTCGATTGGTGAGGCCGCGCTGCACGTGCGCCTGCCGCAAGGGGTGTGACGCGATGACCGGCAAGCCATCTGCGACAAGCGAAATTTCCCGCGATTTCGCCGCCGTGAGCAGCGTTTACGGGACCGATACCCAAGACCCGCACGCTGTCTATCGCGAGGCCCGCAAGAATGAGCCGATCATGGTCGGCGATATTCTGGCCAAGTGGAACGTGCCCTCGCAGGCGGACTATTCCAATCTTGGGCGGCAGGTCTTCACGCTGTTCCGCTATGACGATGTGCTGCAGGTCTTGCGCGATCCCAAGACGTTCACCAGCACGCTGTTGCAGGAGGGGCTGGGACAATTCCTTGGCGGGTTCCTGCTGACGGGTATGGACGATGCGACGCACAAAGTTGCGCGCAAGCTGCTGGCACCGGCGTTTTCGCCCAAGGCGATTGCCGGGTGGAAGACGTTGCTGACGCCCGTCGTGGCCGATGCGGTGGCCAAGCTGGAACCGCGCGGCAAAGCGGAGCTGATGGAAGACCTTTTGCTGCCGCTGCCGGTGCGGCTCATCTACGAAATCATCGGGTTCCCCAAGGACGAGGCGAAGACGCAGGAATTTGCCGCGCGGGGAATGCGCATTCTGGTGGGGCCGCAGCGCGATCCGGAAAAGGCCAAGGCCAGCATGGCCGCTGCTTTTGCCGCCGCGCGGGAACTTTATGACGATACGCTGGAGGTGGTGCGCCAGCGCCGAGCCGAAGGATCGGTGGGCGAAGACCTGATCGGCTATCTGCTGCGCGCCGAAGCGGACGGCGAAAAGTTGGACGATGCACACATCACCGAGTTGATCCGCCAGATGCTGCCCGCCGCCGCCGAAACCACGACGCGGTCTTTCGGCAGCATGCTGGTTGCCCTGCTGGAACGTCCGGCGTTGCTGGCGCGCATCCGTGAGGATCGCTCACTGGTGGCCAAGGCGGTGAACGAGGGGATGCGCTGGGAAACCGCGTCGCAGTTCCTCGCCCGGCAGGCTGCGGTGGACGTTGAGTTCCACGGCGTGAAGGTGCCTGCAGGAGCGGCGCTTTCGCTGTGTACGGGATCGGCGAATCGCGACGAGATGGTGTTCGATAACCCGGACGAATTCGACATCGACCGGCCGCAGAAGATCAATGTCGGCTTTGGCGCGGGCGTCCACATGTGCCTGGGGATGCCCGTGGCCAAGACCGAGATGGAGGCGATGCTCAACGCATTGCTCGATCTGCCGAACCTGCGGCTCGATCCCGAACAGCCGCCGCCGGTCATCGTCGGCGCACAGTTGCGCGGCCCGCGCGCTTTGCATGTGGTGTGGGGATGAGCGGGATCTACAGCGGCAAGGTCGCCCTCGTCACGGCAGCGGGCGCCGGCATCGGCATGGCGACGGCAGAAGGTTTTGCCCGGCGCGGCGCGCGGGTGATGCTGTCGGACATCAACGCAGAAACGGGCGAGGCGACCACTGAACGGCTGCGCGCCGAGGGGCACGACGTGCGGTTCCTGCGCGCCGACGCTACCAAAGAAGACGACGTCGTGGCGCTGGTGCGTGGCACCGTGGCGACGTTTGGCGGGCTAAACATCGCCGCGAACATCGTCGGCGACGCGCACCGCGATGCATCTGGGGCGGACTTTCACGAACAGAGCCTTGAATCGTGGGAGCACACGCAAGCGGTGAGCCTGCGCAGCGTGTTCCTTTCGATGAAGCACGAGATTGCGTACATGATCGAACACGGCGGTGGCGCGATCTGCAACGTCACGTCGCTGGCGGGATTGCTGTATGTTGGCGCTGCCGGGGCTGCTTACGCTGCATCCAAGGCAGGCGTGGTGCGTCTGACCAAGTTTGCCGCCGTGTCCTATGCCGACAGGGGCGTGCGGGTGAACTGCATCGCTCCGGGCGTGACTCCGACCGAGGCCTATAACAAGGCGGGGCCAGAGATGGGGCAAATGGTGATCGACCACCTGCTGCCCAACCAGCCGATCCGGCGAGTGATTGCCACGTCGGAACAGGCCGATGCGATTGCGTGGCTGTGCAGCGATCAGGCGGCGATGGTGACGGGCCATGTCCTGCCGGTCGATGGCGGCTGGACCGCGCAGTAATCGCAGCGCCACCATGCCCACCCCGCTGCGACTAAGTTCGCCTTTGGCTCACTAAGTCTCGCTCCCCTCCCGCAAGCGGGAGGGGCTGGGGGTGGGCCTGCAGCGTGTGGATAAAAATCAACGTGGGAGACAAGGCCATGCGTTTGCGGATCATTCACTGGGCGACAGGGCACACCGGCAAGATGGTCATTCGCGCCACCGCAGAGCGTCCGGACTTCCTGATCGTCGGCGGATTTACCTATAGTCCTGACAAGGCAGGGCAGGACATCGGCAACGTGGCGGGCATTGATCCGCTCGGCGTGGCGCTGACCAATGACCGTGAAGCGATCCTGGCGCTTGAGGCCGATTGTGTGCTGTTTCTGGCAGGCGCTGAAAACGACGTGCCGGGTAGCATCGCCGACATTTGTGCGCTGCTGGAATCGGGCAAGAACGTGGTGACCACGGCGGCCAACTTCATCTATCCCAAATCGCTGGGAGCTGAAGTGGAAGCACAGCTAGGCGCCGCCTGCGCCAAGGGCGGCTCCACCTTTCACGGGCTGGGCATCATGCCGGGGTTTCTGGCGGAATCCGTGCCGCTTTATCTGGCGCGGTTGTCACGCCGGGTGGACCGGATGGTGGCGTCCGAAACGCTGATGTACGACAAGTATCCCAGCACCTACCAGATGTTCGACCTGATGGGCTTCGGCTATGCGCCAGATGATCCTACACCGGCCTTTGCCAATGTCGAACTGGTGGGCGAAACGTGGCGTCATTCGGGCATGCTGGTGGCCGATGTGCTGGGCCTGCCGATCGACCGGATCGAGAATTTCCGCAATGTGGCGATCACCCCGCGCGACCTGCACGTTGCCGCAGGCACGATCCGGGCAGGGACAGTTGGTGCGATGAACTTTGGCGTGCGGGTGATTTCGGGCGGGCGCGAGCGCATCGTATTGCAGCACTTTACCCGCATGGCCGAAGACCTTGCCCCCGAATGGCCGCAGGGGCACGGCTGGCTGATCGATCTGGAAGGCGAGCCGACGATCAATGCGCGAATTGACATCGGATCGGACAGCGTGATGCCAACCGACGATGCCTGCATGGCGACCGCGATGCATGCGATCCACGCCGTTCCCTATGTGGTGCAGGCAAAGCCTGGCATCATGCTGCTGACCGATGCGCCACCTCTGGCGGGCACCGACGCGTTTCATCAGGCTGCGCCAGCGGCCTGAACCGAGACGCGGTTTCGATCATGATGCATAGGCATACTCGCCGCCGTTTTCGATAGCAGCGCGGAACGCAGGGCGGGCGTGGAGCCGCGCAAGCCAAGCTGCCATATTGGGATATGCCGTAATGCCGATCAACGCGCGCGCCAGTTCGGCAATGAAGCTGACCTGGATATCGGCAGCGCTGAAGGCATCGCCCACCAGATAATCATGCCCTTCAAGTGATTGTTCAATGTAGCCCAGCACGCCGGTAAATTCGGCGTCGGCGCGCTGATCGAATTCAGTGCCCGCAAGCCCTGCCGCCAAACCATAGACCTTGAGCATGATCGGGGTGGTGCCGATGGACACCGCAATGTTCATCCACTCAAGGTAGCGCAGCAGGTCCGGGCTGTCGTTGGCCGGAGCCAGCGCGCCATTGCCGTGGCGGCGCAGAATGAAATCGATGATCGCGCCGGATTCCACGATGGTGCCGTGTTCGGTTTCGAGCGCCGGGGCCTTTCCGATGGGATGCGCCGCTTTCAGCGCGGGCGGACCCATCCGGGTTTCGGGATGGCGTTCGTGGTGGACCACCTCGAACGGAAGGCCAAGTTCTTCGAGCAGCCAGAACACACGGAACGAGCGGCTGTGGTTGAGGTGATGAAGCTTCAGCATCGGAAGGCATCCTTATCCGGCGACGCGGCGCGGGTAGGCATTGGGAAACACATGATCCAGTGGCGAAAGGCCGCGCGTAACGATGGGACCGGGGTAATCGCGCAGCAATTGCAACCGGCGCATCTGGCGACGGTGGAAATAGCGCACCAGCGCGTGGTCATGGTCTGGGCTGGCCAGTTCAACAAAAGCATCAAGCTGCGCTTCCAGCGTAGCCGCGTCAGCTTCGGCAATCCCGAGAATGTCGCGGGCATCGTCCAGTTCTGCTTGCGCAATGGCGTCGCCGCTTTCGGCAATGCGCTGCAAGTAAAACGCCAGGGATTGCGCGGGGTGCTGGCGGAAGAAGCCTTCGGTGGGCAGCGTTCCGCACTGCACGGCCAGATCGCGCCACGCATTGGCATCGCGCGGGACAATGCTTCGCACTGGTTCCGCCGGATCGAGCGCGTAGCCTTCACCCTCGGCAATGGCTTCAAGCGCGGCGCGGCTGGTGCCCATGCCCCATGACAAGTATTCGACATAGGCGGGGTGAGGGCTGACCTTGCGGAAGGTCGCCTTGGTCATCATCGGCACCGCGATGAACAGCAGCACGGTGTAATAGGTCAGGACCGGCCAGTCGATTTCGTTGCCGCTGTCTTTGACATAGCGAGCGAACATGGCGGCCACATCGCTGATCGGCTCGTTGATATCGCGCACCCGGATGGATGCGAGATCGGCAATCGGGTCGCCCAGCTTGGCCAGTTCCAGATCGTAGAATGCGGTGACGCGCTCTCCATTATGGAAGAACTGCGGGGCATCGCCGATCAGCACCGCGTTGCTGTTGCGGTGCAGCGGCAAGTGGCGGTGCAGCCAGCCGGTGACGAACCGCAGCAGTGCGTCGGGCTGGTCCTCTGCTTCATAATGGCTTTCGGCCAAGCGCAAATAATCGAGCGCCACCGCCTCGGGCGTTTCCGCAGCAGTTAAACCGGCTGCCAAAAACGGCTCAATATCAAGCGCGTGCACGTTGGCAAGATAGCCCGCATAATCCTCAACCATGCGCTGCACCGCCGGGTTGCCATCAATGTCGCCCAGAAACGGCGTGTCAGCCATGTGCGCCATCACGATGGCTTCGGGATCGCTGCACCAGCCGTAGATATGGGGCACCGGAATGCCGTTTTGTTCGAACAGCGCCAGTACGTCGTACTCACGGCGCAGCGGACAAATGCCAAGGCCGCTGGCGCGATCCCCGCGCACGTGCAGTTCCAGCACTTCTGCTCCGCGTTCAACCGTCACTTGCCACGATGGCCGCCAGCGCGGCAGGCGTTCGAACGCGGTGATCGTCCCACCGATGTTCTTGGCCAACCACGCGCGGACTTTTGCTTCGTCCTGCGTTGCGGCAGCTTCCTCGGCCGTCATGCTGCATCCTCACGGTCCACGATCGCTCGGCAGCGCTGATAGCCGGGGCGCGCTTCCATACGTTCGACATAGGCGGCGATATGCGAATGGCCTTCCACATCAACCGGCACGAACTGGCGCGTCATCGTGAAGGGGAACGTCATCATCACGTCGGCGGCGGTAAACTGTTCGCCTGCCACGAACGGCACTTTGGCAAGCCGCGCATCGGTGAACGCCATCAATTGCGCGATGCGGGCGCGGGCATTGACGCGGAACGGATGGTCTGCCTCGATTCCGCCGAATTGCGCCATGATCTCGCCCACCAGTGCGGGCATCAGGGTCGATTCGGCAAAGTGGAACCAGTAGAGGTATTGGGCATAGTCAGGAGAATCCGGCCCCAGCGCAAGCGCGCCGCCGCCTTGCGTGGTGGCAAGGTATTCGATCACGGCGCCGCTTTCGGCAATCTTTTCGCCGTCGATCCCGAGAATGGGTGAAGAACCCAGCGGATGCAGCGCCTTGAACGCCGGTTCTGCCTGCCACGTCTGCAAACGCTTGAAAAACTCGATATCGTAAGGCGCACCAAGTTCTTCCATGAGCCAAACCGCACGTTCCGAGCGGGAGCGTTCAAGCTGATAGATCGTGATGGTCATGGCTCAGGCCTCCGCGAGCGTGGGTTGGGGTGTGGCATGCTGTCCGGTCATGTGCAGGGCTGAAAGGTAGCCGTAGAGCAGCCCCCGCGTGTTCGCGATGCCGCTGTTGTAACCGCCGCCGATGTCGAGCCATGCGGCCGAATTGCCTGCAGCGTAGAGGCCGGGGATGGGCACATCGCTGGCATTCAGCACGCGGCCGTCGGTGTCGATCGGCAAACCGGCGGTGGGCACGCCCATTGTCACGCGCTCCAGCTTCACCGCATAGAACGGGCCTTTTTCGATAGGCCCAAGGTTGGGATTGAGCATACGCGGATCGCCGGTCATGATCCGGCCCCACGGCACGCTGCCGCGCGAGAAGTCCTCATCCATGCCGGTGACGCAGAACCCGTTGAAGCGCTTGACGGTGTTTTCAAGGCCCATCGCGTTCATGCCGATACGGTTCGCAAGTTCGCCCAGTGTATCTGCGCTTGTGGCCATGCCTTCGGACAGCGGCTGGCCGGGCCAGCTTGGCATGAGGCCGTATTTATCAAGCATGTTCTGATCGAACACGATCCACGCGGGCCAGTTCGGCTGGCCTTGCTCCTGCCCGTCGAACCGCCCGACCTTGGTGGCAACATCGGGATAGAACGCATCGTTTGCAAACCGGCGTCCGTAACGGTTGACGGCGATGCTGTGCGGCGCGCCTGGCAACCACATGCGGTACGAGGGTTGGCCGTAGATGGTCTCGGCGGGCACTTTGTAGCCTATGAAGATGGGGCTTTGCGCAGGCGCGCGGGCCGGGATGGCGATGGCACCGGCCTTTGCCGCCATGACGATGTGATCGCCTGTGACTGTCGGCGGGGCCATGCTGCCTGCCTGCGGTAGCGCATCAAACGCGCTTACGAACGCGGGCTTCCAGTCATAGCCGCCAGTGGCCAGCACGACGCCAAGGCGGGCACGGACGCGCTTTGTGCCGTGTTGATCGCGCAGGACAACGCCGGTGACTTCCCCGTCCTCGACGACAAGCTCGATCACTTCGGTGGAAGTCCGCATATCGACGCCCAGCTCGTGGGCGGCCAGCACTTGCGCTGCCGCAAGGCCAGCGCCCGCACAGCGTTCGCCCGCAGCGACATGGCGTTCAAGGCAGGCACCGACGTGCTCGCCGCCGTCCTGCATGGCAATCCATTCGTTGGACGTGGTGTAGCTGTAGCCATCGCCATAGGGCGACGTCAGCACGGTGTCGGCCAGATCGCCCAGCCGCTCGGCCTTGAACGGCAGCACTTCGACATAGCGGCCCTGGGCCTTCGATCCGGTGACCGATGGGTAGTAATAGTCCGGCAGGCCTTTCACCACAGTCATTTCGATGCCGATGGTGTCGGTCATGAACTGCAACGCCTCGCGCCCGCGCTCGATGAATACCTTGCGCCGGTCGGGCGTGGCGTAGCCTTGCGACAGGTGCATGAGGTAGGCATCGGCGGCGGCGTCGGTGTCGTCCATCCCGTCTGGTTCCTGCAGGTGGTTTGGTCCCAGCCACAGTTGCCCGGACGACAGCGCAGACACGCCGCCAAGCAGGTGGAATTTCTCTGCCACCAGCGCGCTTGCGCCCCGTTGCGCCGCCGTCAGTGCAGCTGACATTCCGCCCAAACCGGAACCCACGCACACGACATCGAAAACCTCATCCCACGGCACAGCTGTTCTCCCGGTATCAGGGAGCATTGGTGCGCGCGCGGCACGATCTGCAAACCTATCCTTGTCTAGGTCTGGGTGATCGTGATGCTGGTTAGAGATTGGCTGGCTGGCGACAGAGTTTGCGCTGGCGCTATTTCATTCGTGCGCGCTGTTATGTGTCCGACCAGCCGGTTTTAAGAATCGGCAGCCAAATTGAGGAGACCTGCCGTGGCTACTGCCCCCGCCGCAACGCGGCCCGCCCATGTTCCTGCGGAACTGGTCGTGACCCTGCCCCTGTATGCACGCAAGCGTGTAGACGAATGTCCGCAGGAGACGTTGATACCGCAGCTGCAGGCTACGCTGCCGCCGATCTCTTATGTCACCAACATCTTCCCCGGCGATCAGCCCGGCTGGCTGCTGACCAGTTATGAAGACACGATGACGATGCTGCGCGACCCGGACAATTTCACCAAGAACGGCATGGGCAAGTGGGCGCAGAACATCGGCGAAGACTGGCTTGTCATCCCGACCGAGGCTGATCCGCCGATCCACACCGCCTATCGCGCCGCCCTCAACCCCAAGTTTGCACCACAGAAAATGGCTGCCCTGCGCGATCAGGTGCGCGAGCGTGCGCGCGTGCTTATCAACCAGTTCAAGGACCGTGGGCACTGCGATTTTGTTGACGAGTTTTCCGAAAAGTACCCGATCAACATTGTGCTCGATCTGCTCGATCTGCCGCAGGACCGAATGGCCGAATTCCTCGAATGGGAAAAGGACATGCTCCACACCAACGACTGGCAGGTGCGCGGCGACGCCGTCAGAAAGGTGAAGGCCTATCTGATGGGGGTGATCGAGGAGCGCCAGAAGAACCCCGGCGATGACTACATCAGCCAGATCTTCGACAACGAGGTCGATGGACGCAAGTGGAACGTCACCGAGGTGTTCGGCCACTGCTTCAACCTCTATATCGGCGGGCTGGACACAGTGACTTCGCTGCTGGGCAACATCTTCTGCTTCCTCGGCCGATACCCCGAACGGCAGCGCGAACTGCGCGAAAAGCCGGGCCTGATCGTGACGGCAGTCGAAGAATTCCTGCGCGCCTATGCGCCGGTTACGGCATTCCGCATCGCGGCCAAGGAAATCGAAATCCGTGGCCAGAAGATCATGCCGGGCGAATATATCTCGGTGGCAACGCCGGTGACCGGTTATGATCCGACGTACTACGAACAGCCGGAACTGGTGCGGTTTGATCGCAAAGCCCCACATATCTCGCTTGGCGGCGGCATCCACAAGTGCCTGGGCATGCATCTGGCACGCATGGAACTGCAGATCGCGCTTGAGGAATTTCTGACCGCCTTGCCCGAATGGCGTATCAAGGACGGGTTCAAGGTTCAGTACTTTGTGGGCAACATCATGCATGTGCCCGAACTGGAGCTTCAGTGGGGCTGATGTTGGAAGGGGGCGCTGTCCATGCGCCCCCGATTGCCATTTTCCCGGCAGCCCGATACGGCACGATTGGCCAGTCGGACGGTGGAACGGGGTAAGAGGCGCAATGCGTAAGGACGCCGCACGCAATCGGGACCGTTTGATTGCCGTGGCTCGCGATTGCTTTCGTGCAGGTGCGGCCGATGTGTCGCTTGAGGATATTGCCATAAAGGCCGAGGTTGGCCGCAGCACACTGTTCCGCAACTTTGCAGATCGGCTCGATCTGATCCGTGCGGTACAGGCTGTTGAACAGCAAGCGATCGCCGAGGAGCGCGCGCGGTTGGGAGACCGACCCGATGCACTGTTCGGGCTGATGCGCACGGTTGCCAAGCTGACTTTCATCTACCGCGCGATGGACGATGCCCTGCTGGCCAGCCCGGCAGGAAAGGCGATGATGCTTCAGGCGTCGCGCGAAACGGCCGAACTGTTCACCGATCCGATTGCCCGCGCGAAAGCCGCCGGATTGCTGCACGCCGATGTGATGCCCGAGGACATCCTGATCGCCTGCAACATGATCGGCAGCGCGCAAGGCAGCGATTTCGAGACCAGCGACGCGGTGTTCGAGCGGGGCTTTGCCCTGATCCTGCACGGCATCGGCGGTCCCTGCCTTGCGATGGGTGAGCGTAACGAACCGATCCCACAAACCGATTGAGCCTGAACGCTATAAATGGGACTTGCAGTTCCACTTATAGCTTGCCAATGGTTCTTTACGGTTGAGGCGAATCGTCCCGGTGAGGACGGTCGCGTGCAGGCGCAGCCAATTGCTGCGCCGCAAGAGGATGGTTCCAGATGACGAACGCAGCAGCGGACTCCTATGATTACATTATCGTTGGCGCAGGCTCGTCGGGCTGTGTGCTGGCCAACCGGCTGTCCGCCGATCCTGCAACGCGGGTGCTGCTTGTGGAAAGCGGGCCCGACGATACCAGCCCGCTGATCGCCATGCCGCGCGGCATCGGCAAGCTGCTCGATCCGCGCAATCCGCACGTCTGGTCGTATGACGTATCGCCCGGCGGCAACAAACCCTCCGAAATGTGGCTCAAAGGTCGCGCAGTCGGCGGGTCGAGCGCGGTCAACGGCATGGTCTATATCCGCGGCGCGCCGATGGATTACGATGGTTGGGAACAAGCAGGTTGCACCGGCTGGGGCTGGAACGAGATCGGGCGCTGCTTTGTCGAACTGGAAGACCACGAATTGGGCGAGGCGGAATGGCGCGGGGTCGGTGGGCCGATCCACGTCAGCGTCCATCCCAGCCGCAATGGGTTGTGCGAAGCGGTGCTGACCGCCGCGCAGGAGATGGGCGTGGACCGGGTGGCCGATGTCAACGATGTCGATGTCGTGCGCGAAGGTGGGCTGGGCTACCAGACGCGCAACATCGACAAGGGCAAGCGCGTCAGTTCGGCCAAGGGCTTCCTGAAGGAAGCGCGCGAGCGGCCCAATCTGGACGTGCTGGTCGAAACCGACGTTCTCAAGGTCGAGATCGAAAACCTGCGCGTGACCGGGGTGACGCTGCGCGACAAGCGCGGCACGCGCTTCGTGGCCGCACGCGAGGTGATCCTATCGGCGGGCGCGGTACATTCGCCCAAATTGCTTCAACTGTCCGGCATCGGCCCTGAAGCGGTGCTGCGCGCAGCCGGAGTGCCGATGATCGTCGATTCTCCCGATGTGGGCCGCAACTTGCGCGAACACCGCTATGTCCAGACGGTGTACCGCGTGAAGGGCGACAGCATGAACCTGAACTATCAGGGGCTGGGGCTGCTCAAATCGGTGCTGCAATACGGGCTATTCGCCAAGGGTGCACTGACGCATGGCGCGCACGAGGTTGGCGGTTTCGTGAAGACACGGCCCGATCTGGAGCACGCCGACGCACAGATCGGCGTCAGCCTCTATTCGCTGAACCAGACCGATAAAGGTGTGGTGCCAGACAAGCATCACGGGTTGACGATTCTGGGCTATTTCACCAGGCCCGAAAGCCAGGGCGAAGTGCGCATCCAGTCGGCCGATCCTGATGCAAAACCATTCATCGACGCCAATCACTTTTCGGCCGAAATCGACCGGATAACCGCCGTTTCACTGTTCAACTGGCTGCGTGCGCTGGGTCAGCAGCCCGCGCTAAAGCCGTGGATCGTCGAGGAGCAGTTCCCCGGCGACATGGTCAAGACCGACGATGATATCCTGCAGAACGCAGTCGCGCTTGGCGGCACGGCGTTCCACATCGCGGGAACCTGCCGTATGGGCGCGGACGAACAGTCGGTGTGCGATCCCCAGTTGCGCGTGCGCGGTGTGACGGGCCTGCGCGTGTGCGACACTTCGATCTTCCCGACGCTTGTTTCTGGCAACACCAATGCTCCCGCGATGGCCGTGGGCCTGCGCGCAGCTGAACTCATCCTCCAGACCCAGTGAGGCACCCGATGTCCATTCCCTTTACCGATATTGACCGCCTGTACATTGATGGCGAATGGCACGCCGGTGCTGGCACCGACGCCGTGCTCAATCCCGCCACTGAAGACGTGATCGGCGAAGCGCCAGTGGGCGATGCTGCGGCGGCAGAAGCAGCGATTGCCTCGTCCTATGATGCATTCGAAAACGGACCTTGGCCGCGCATGACGCAGGGCGAACGCACCGCAGTGATGCAAAAGTTCCACGATGCGCTTTATGCCAAGCGCGGGCAACTGGTGGAACTGATCATCAAGGAAGTGGGCTGCGCGCAGGCCGTCACCAGCAACGTGCAGGTTGATGCGCCGCTGGAACACCTGCAATCGGCCATCGATTATTCGCTGCGGGAAGAGCCACGCCAGATCCCGGTGGCATCCAACGCCAACATGATCAATCCCACCGGCCCGCGCATTCTGGGTGGCGGCACCGTGGTGCGCGAACCGGTTGGCGTGGTCAGCGGCATCACCGGCTACAATTTCCCGTTCCTGCTGAACCTTGCCAAAGTCACGCCTGCGCTGCTGGCAGGCAACAGCCTGATCCTCAAGCCATCACCGTTCACGCCCTATTCCGCCCTGATGCTGGGCCAGATTGCCGACGAGATCGGCCTGCCGCGTGGCGTGCTGAACGTAATTACCGGCGGGCCTGACGTCGGCTCGAAACTGACCACCGACCCCCGGGTGGATATGGTAACGTTTACTGGCTCCGAGGCCGTTGGCGCTGCGATCATGGGGCAGGCCGCACCGACGCTGAAGCGCGTCCATCTCGAACTTGGCGGCAAGTCGGCGATGATCGTGCGCGAAGACGCCGATGTCGAGGCGGCGGCCACAATGGCGATCATGGTGCTGTCGGTGAATGCGGGGCAGGGCTGCGCGATCACCACGCGTTTCCTTGTCCATAATTCGGTCCGCGCGCGGTTTGTCGCCACGGCCAAAGCGGTTGCGGCGCACTGGAAGGTGGGCGATCCGTCCGACCCCACAGTGCTGATGGGGCCGTTGATCCGCGAATCCCAGCGCGCCAAGGTTGAAAAGCTGATCCAGTCGGGCCGCGACGAAGGCTCGACACTGGTGGCGGGCGGCACCCGCCCGGCAGGCCTGTCCAAAGGCTTTTTTGTCGACATCACGCTGTTCGACAATGTCGACAACAAGTCCACGCTGGCGCAGGAAGAAGTGTTCGGCCCGGTCGGCTGTGTGATCGGTTACGATACTGACGATGAGGCAGTGCGCATCGCCAATGAATCGCGCTATGGCCTGAATGGTGCGATCATGACCGCCGATGCAGCCAAGGCCTACGAAATGTCGTTGCAATTGCGCACCGGCAACGTGGCGATCAACGGCGGCATCGGCAAAATGGCCTATGCGCCGTTCGGCGGCTACAAGCGCTCAGGCATCGGGCGCGAATACGGGCCGGATTGGCTGCGCGAATTCCAGCAGGAAAAAACGATTACGTACCCGGTCGGGCGCTGAATCGGTTGGGGTCTGGCTGGCCAAGCTTACGCTTCCACCAGGCGCTCGCGAATGGCGGCGATCTGGGCATCATCGAGGCCCAGCGCTGTCCGTGCGTAACCCGCAATCGAACCATGTCGCTCGGCCACACTATCCAGTGCGGCCTTGAGATAGGCGGGATCGGCACGCATCAGCGCCTCGCGCACATCGGGGGCCATCTTTTCGAACGGATGTTCACCATCGGTCAGCCCCATGCGGGCGGCGCGGTGCGTGCGCGTGAAGGCGTAAAGATCGACCGCCTTGTCGGTAAGCGCAAAGTCGGCAAGGATCGTGGCTTCGTCCACGCCCGCAAGGCCAAGCACGATTGCGGCGCAAAAGCCGGTGCGGTCCTTGCCCGCTGCGCAATGGAAAACGAGCGGCGTCTGGTCACCGAGCAGCGCGTCCAGAATGCTGCGCAACGGACGCGCGAGCCAGTCCTGCATGTCGGGATAAAACTTGATCAGCCACGCACGCAGTTCCGGACCGGTCGCCACCTGTTCCCACGCTGCGCCGCGCTGTGTCGAAGCCAGCGATTCATCGAGCTGCCATGACAGGTTCTGCACCGGCCCCGACCAGTGGGTCGGCTCGGCCGCAATCTCGTCATCGCGGCGCAGATCGACGATGGTGCGGATGCCGAGCGGGGCAAGGGCGGCGTGGTCGGCATCGGTCAGATAGGTTAGCACGCCCGAGCGGTAGATCAGCCCGCGTTGCACGGTTTTGCCGTCAGCAGTGGCATAGCCGCCAAGGTCACGGAAATTGCAGCCGCCGACGAGGTCAAGGCTGTGTGGTTGGGTCTGTGCCATCGTTCAATACGTCAGCACGATTTTGCCGCGCACGTTGCCGCCTTCGACATCCGCCATTGCCGCCACTGCCTGTTCCACCGGGTAGGTGCGCTGGATCGTCGGTTTGAGCCGCCCTGCATCGGCAAGGGCAGCACCACGGACCAAGGCTTCGGCATCCGGCTGAGCGATCGCCATGGTGGCGCGCACGCCGTGGCGGGCGGCCACGTCCTGATCGGGCGGGGCGACGAGCGAAATCAGGATGCCGCCGGGTTTGAGCAGGCCCCACGAACGGGCCTGTGCCGCAGGGCCGAACGCATCAAGCACGATGTCGAAATCGCCGATGGCCTGTTCGTAATCCGTGGTCCGGTCGATCGCGTGGTCGGCACCCAACCCGCGTACGAAGTCCATCGTTGCAGGCGAGGTCAGCGCGGTGACTTCTGCGCCTAGCGCCTTGGCAAGCTGTATTGCGATACTGCCCACGCCACCTGCTGCGGCATGGACCAGCAGGCGTGTCCCCGGGCCGACCGGTTCGGCATCGAATGCTGCTTGTGCAGTGACGATGCCAACCGGCAGTGCAGCGGATTCGATCAGTGACAGGCTGGTAGGAGCTTTGGCTACCGCAGCGGCAGGCACTGCCAATTCATCGGCGAACACGCCGATCGGGCCGACCGAACCATAGACCACATCGCCGACGGCAAAGCCGCTGACGCCGTCGCCCAGTTCGGTCACTGTTCCGGCAAATTCGTTGCCAAGAGTGAAGGGGAACGGGACATCAAGACCGACCATGTGTCCCTCGCGGATCTTCCAGTCGACCGGGTTGACCCCGGTTGCAGCCACGCAAACGCGCAATTGCCCCGCGCCAAGTTCGGGCTTTGAAACATCATTGATCGCAACAACTTCGGGGCCGCCATATGCGGTGATCTGGACGGCTCTCATCTTGTTCTCCGTGGCAGCTTGATGCCCTTAAAGGACGTTGGCGGCGATCTTTTCGAGGGCGATGCGCGCGTCTTCGACGCTGGCGATATGGGGCAGGCTGAAGGCGAGACGGTCTGCGCCTGCGTCTTCATAGACATTGCGCAAGTCCAGCGCGTCGTCACCGGGCGCAAGGATCACGCCGATTTCGAAGTGCGCGATGTCACGCCCGGCTTCCTCCGCGTGCGCCATGATCTTGGCCCGGCCCTGACGGACGTGGTCCGGCCCGGTCATGTCGGTTTCGGTCAGCGAAAGCAGCCGGGTGCCGGCGTATGCGGGCAGCCAGCCCTGACAGTGCTTGCCCACGCGTTCCAGTACAGCATCGCTGTACCCGCCAAGCAGGATCGGCGTGTGTGGCTTGCGCGCAGAACGCGGATACATCTGCACCTCGGGAAACTGGAAGAATTCGCCGTCAAAGGCGAATGCATCCTGTGTCCACAGGCCTTTCATCACCGCGATGCTTTCCATTGTATAGGCCCAGCGCCGCTCGAAACTGCCGCCGCTCGCCTCAATCTCGATGCGGCTTGCGCCGCCTGTGCCAAGACCCAGCATGAAGCGGCCGTTGCTGTAGGCATCGATGCAGGCCACCTGCTTGGCCACATCGACCGGGTGCTTCATCGGCATGATCAGCACGCCGGTTGAAACTTCCAAACGGGTGGTCATGGCCGTGGCGCGCGCCGCACCGATCAGCGGGTCTTGGTAGAACGGCACGCCGTGGGTGTGCGGACCCTTGATCTCTTCGCGCACGGGACGGACAGTGTGATGGCCCGATGTCAGCCAATCGAAGCCGATCTTTTCGGCCATGCGCCCGATCTCACCCATATCGACGTCGTTGATCGGCGCTCCCGGATCGGCGAACGGCCTGCTGATGCCAATTTTCATCGATGCTCTCTCCACACGTTTACGATCGGCTCATCCGTAGAAAAATTTGAGCAACTCGCTCTTGGTGACAACGCGCTCGCGGCGGGCGGCGTTGGACGTCACCGGATCATCGGGTGAGACTTCATCGGGATTGTAGATCGGGCCAGAGCCGAGCGCCGCAAGCGTGCCGCGCGCCAGCATCGCGGTGTCCGATGCGCCGGTCGCTTCGACCGGAATGCCCCGTCTTGCCAGCGTTTCGCGCAGCATCGGGGTGTCGGCGATCTTGAACAGCAGGGTAACCACGTCCACGCCGCGCGGAGTAAGTTCTGCCCACAGCGCCTCGCACAGGTTCAGCGCAAAGCCCTTGGTTGCGGTGTAGATGCCCGATAGCGCCGCGCCGCCGAAAGCCGCTTCGGAGCCGACGACGATCAGCCCGCCCCCACCGCCTTGCACCAGACGCTGGCCGAAATGATGCAATGCTTCCGTCAGAAAAAGGACGTTGCGCTGGATTGTGGCGGCCCAGCTCGCATAGGGCAGATCAATGAACTGCGTGCCCGATGCTTCCGCGCCGGCGTTGAATACGGCGAGCGTGAGCGGCAGGTCGGCGGTGGCCGCTTCAATCTGCGCGACAGCATCAGGAGCGCCCAGATCAAGCGAGAGCGTGCGCGCTTCGACGCCCAGCGCGCGCACGGCGGCAGCGGCGGCGGCCAGCTTATCCTCCTGCCGCGCGATCAGCAGGCAGTTCATGCCATGCCCCGCAAGCTCCGTGGCAAAGGCAAGACCGAGGCCGTCCGACCCACCGGTTACGAATGCCCATTTGCCCGGCGCGATGGCCGCTGCCAGCGTCATGGCGCTGTGGCTTCCGGGTTCCCCGCCGGGTTCTTCTCGCCGGTCACACCCATTTTGCGGTTCAGATCGTCCATGTCGAGATATTCGCGCCATTTGACGATCAGGCCTGCATCGTTGAATTCATAGATCGCGACCATCTGGTGCGGGCAGGGGCGGCCCATGATGATCGCGGTGTCTGATCGTTCCTGCATCACCATGCGGTCGTTCGACACGATGTTGACTTCGTTGCATTTGTTGTTGGTGGCAAAAGTCATCTGGTTGAGGATTTCGGCGCGCAGCGCATCCTTGCCCTTGATCACCGGGCCGCCCGGCACCCACAATTGCCATTCCGCATCTTCGGCAAAGAACGACAGGATTTTCTCGACATCGGGCCGCACCTCGTCGCTGCCGTCGCCCCAGGCGTCGTGCATCGTGCGGACCTTGTTTTCCAGTTCGATACCCATGATATTTTCCTTGGAGATCAGTTGCCTGCAGAAAGCGCGCGGGTGACGCTGATGAACGGCACAGTGCAGCTTTGCCCGCCATCCACCGGATAGAGCATGCCGTTGACGTAGCGCGATTCGTCCGACGCCAGGAACAGTGCCATTGCCGCAATGTCTTCCGGCTCGCCGATGAAGGGAGTATTCAGCACGTCGAGGAACAGGCGGTCCATTTCGGGCGTGGTCCACTGGATCTTGGCCGGGGTCTGCGTCGGGCCGGGCAGGATCGCGTTGCTGCGGATGCCGCGTTTGCCATAGGTCGCGGCAATCGCCTGAACGAACCAGTTGAGCGCGGCCTTGGACGAGCCATAGCTGTAGGCGGTGATGTCTCCGCCCATCGAACTGCCTGATGAAGTTGCGATGATCGAACCGCGCCCGCGTTCGAGCATGTGCGGGATTGCCAGTTTGCTGGCGATCACGGCGCCAAGCACGTTGACGCGCAAGTTGGCGAAGAAGATTTCAGGGTCGAACGCGAGGAAATCCATATCGCGCATGGCGTGTTCGGTATTGGTATACAGCGCGTTGTTGAACAGCACGTCGATCTGCCCGAAATCGGCGATGGTCGTGTCGATCATCCGGGCCAGATCGGCCTCGCTGCCAACGTCTACCGTGATGGCGCGGGCCTTGCCGCCTGCATCGACAACAGCTTGGGCCACCGCCTCGGCGGGTTCTGCGCGAATGTCCGCAACGATCACGGTTGCGCCTTCGCGGGCAAACATCTGCGCGCTGGCGCGACCGATCCCGCTACCGCTGCCGGTGATGATGCAGACCTTGTCCGCCAGCCTAGCCATGTTTCAGTGCTCCTCTTCGCCTTGCTGGCGCTTGCCGGGCACAGAGGCGCGATTTTGGCGCTGAGGTTACCTGCCGAAAGGTTGGCGGCGTTGCGACTTTGTGTTGGTGCCAATGCGCTCGGTCGTGGATGAATTTCCCCATGCCGGTGCCTGCGTCGGCTTTCCCACCCTTCCCGGCGGCAGGTTATCTGAAACCGTCCTGACCACACCGAACGGCGCAATTGAAACGGCAAAGGACGAAAACGTCCGATTCACCTGGGAGGTAAACCGATGATTTCGAATGTCCGCACGAAGAGCCTTGTCGCACTGCTGCTGGTCAGCACGGCCACTCCGGCGCTTGCCCAGCAGACCGCTGCGCAGTCCACCGCCGACACGGCGACCGGCACCGATCAGGACGCAGGCCAAAGCGATGGCGATATCATCGTCACAGCCCGCCGCACGGCAGAGAACATCCAGTCCACCCCGGTTTCGGTGACCGCGTTCGGCACGGAATCGCTGCGCCAGGCGCAAGTCCGCGATACGCAGGATCTGCTGTTCAAGACGCCGGGCGTGTTCCTGGCGGGCAGTGGCGGACGTGAAAATTCCAACTTCTCGATCCGTGGGCAGTCAAAGGCGCTTGCCGGGAACAGCGCGCCGGGCGTGATCAGCTATTTCGCCGATGTGCCTGCGCCAACGCTCGGGTCCAGCATTCCCACCTATGATCTTGGATCGGTGCAGGTGCTGAAAGGCCCGCAGGGAACCTTGTTCGGCCGCAACACCACCGGCGGCGCGATTCTCTATTACCCCACCGCCCCCAACTATGAGCTCGGTGGTTATGTGCAGGCTTCCTATGGCAGCTATGACGCCAAGATCGCTGAAGCGGCGATCAACCTGCCGCTGGTGGACCAGAAGGTCGCGCTGCGCATTTCGGGCCAGTACCAGAAGCGCGATGGGTGGACGAAGAACATCGGCATTGGCAACGATGCAGACGATCTCAATTCGCGCGCGATCCGGGGTTCGCTGCTGATCGAGCCGGTCGATGGCCTGAAGAACACCACAATCGTCGATTATTACCGCAATCGGTCAACCGGCGGGGCGTCGGTGCTGGTCAATGTCTTCGCAGGGCCGAACGCGCTGACCGCCACCGGAACGCTTGCCGCCGCGCAGGCGCAGCTTGCACTGCAGCGCGCACGCGGCGTGCGCGTGATCAATTCGGATATCGATGCGTTCGAACATGCTGAGCGTTTCGGCGTGACCAACCGCACCGAAGCCACACTTTCCGACGCGATCCAGTTGGTCAACATTTTCGGCTATCGCCATACGAAGGTTGACTATTTTTCCAGCGTTGATGGCTTGCCCACTTTGATTTCCGACGGCACCGGCGCGATCCCCCGGGGATTGCCGGTCATGGTCGTGGGTGGGCGCCAGACGTCCGACGTTGAACAGTTCACCGAGGAGTTGCAGTTTCGCGGCAATGCGGCCGATGGAAAACTGGAATGGCTGGTCGGCGGCTTTTACCTGAAGAGCAAGCCCAAGGGTCCGACCGGAACCTATATTCCGATCTTCATTCTGCCCGGCTTCACCAACGCACCGTTCAATTATGGCTTCTTTACCGAAACCAGCAAGGCGCTGTTCGGTAACGTCACTTACAAGCTCGATGGCATTGCCGACGGTTTGCGCTTCAGCGCAGGTTTCCGCCATACTTGGGACGAAATCACCGCCTGCGTCGGCGGTGGAACTTCGCCTGATCCGGTGCTTTCGCCTGCCGATTGCAACAACGCCGTGCCCGCGATCAGGAACAGCAGCATCAACAAGACCTCGTCCAAGGCACCGACGTGGACGGTGGGGCTTGATTGGCAGGCATCGGACGAGGTGTTCCTCTATGCCGTCACCCGCCACGGCTATCGCGCAGGCGGCATCAACAGCCCGACGCTGAGCGGGCGGCTTGCCAAATTCCAGTCGTTCCGGCCTGAAAAGGTCGACGATATCGAAGTGGGTATCCGTTCAGACTTGCGTGCGGGCGACGTGGCCATCCGTTTCAATGCATCGCCTTTTGTGGGCTGGTACAGCAATGTGCAGGTGCCGGTTTCGGGCCTGAACACGCAGGCCACGTGCAGCACGGTGACCCCCGGTGGCACCGACGCACCGAGATCACCCGATGGCGATTGCAATGCCAACAATGATCCAAGCGGCGGCACGCTGCTCGTCAACGCCGGTTCAACCCGCGTTGCCGGGATCGATCTTTCCGCCCGGATCGCGCCCACATCGACATTGGCGTTCGAGGCAGGCGCTACTTTCCTTGATCTCAAGACGCGCTCGCTGACGGTGCCGGGTGACCTCCAGTCCTACCTTCGCGTGTTGGAAGTGCCGTTCAACCTTGTTGCCAAGCAGACGATCACCGCAGGCGTTCGCTGGACGCTGCCAGTGCCGGAAAGCATCGGCAAGACCGTGTTCAGCGGCGACTTCTACCATTCCAGCAGCGTGCAGTCGTCTGACGCGATCCTGCCGGCCTACAGCATCGTCAACGCTCGCCTCGATATTGGCGAAATCGGTGGATCGAATGTCGATGCCAGTGTGTTTGTGCGCAACGTGTTCAACAAGGAATACCTTGCGTCCAGCAACGTCGGATCAAACCTGCTGGGCGTGCAGAGCGGCTTCATCGGTGCGCCTCGCACTGTGGGCGTCGAACTGCGTTACCGTTTCGGCAACTGAGCCGATAACCGTCTGAACAGAAAACCGGCACGGTCGGTGGAGGGGCAGCAAGAATGGTCTCGCAAGCAGTACAGCCTCCCACCGACCCCACCGATGCCAAGGTCCATGACTGGTTGATCGCCAACATCGGCCCGGTCACCGCGTTCGAGCGGCAGCCGCGCTGGCGGCCGGGCTGGAACGTGGTCGCGGGTGGCGCACCGCTCTATGTGCGCGGGCCGCGCGGCGATACCTATGCCTCGCCGGTCGATATGTACCAGGAGGCGGAAATCCATCACGTGTTCGAACGCCACGGAATTCCCGCGCCGCGCGTTTTCGGGATGATCCCCGATCCGCTGTGCATCGTCATGGAAATGCTGCCCGGTCGGATCAACAGCGGGGCCATCGCCGATCCTGATGTTCAGGCAAAAGTGCGCAAGCAATTCATCGGGATCGTGGCCGACGTCCACCGATTGCCGGTTGAGGCGTTCGCCGCCGCAAAATTGCCGGTGCCGCAAACCCCCGCGGAAATCGCGCTCAATCTCTACACGCCCTCGCACGCGATTTTCCGCGACCGCATTGCGGGCCGACCTTGGCCGCTGATGGAATTCGCGTGGGGCTGGCTCAACCGCAACGTGCCGCAGGACCGAACCCGCGCCACGTTCGTGAATTACGACGGCGGGCAGTTCCTGTTTGACGATGACGGCGCGGTTACCGGGCTGATCGATTTCGAGGTGTCGTCCCTCGGCGATCCGGCGGCAGAGCTTTCGGGCATGCGGCTGCGCGATTCCTCCGAACCGCTGGGTAACCTTACCGCGCTGGTCGCGCGCTATGAGGAACTGACCGGCGACCGCATTTCGCGCCAGCTGATCGAATTTCACACCGCGGGGTTCTGCGCGGTAAACGGCTTCCTGATGTGGCCGCTGATGTTCGATAGCGCGCCCGAACAGGACTTCATCGCCTACCTCAACTATTGCGTGGGCACGAGCCGCTGGATGATCCGCGCCATCGCCGATCACATGGGCCTCGCGCTGGTCGATCCGCCGGAACCCGTTGTTCGGCCACTGGGCTTCGAACAGGCATCCCGCCATCTGGTGCGCCATATCGAGGCGTTCGCCGATGGCACCGCTGCGGAGAACTATGCCCGCGATTCCGCCGCTCATCAGGCGTTCTACATGGGGCGGCTGAACACGTATGGTCTATCGGTGCAGGCGGCCGATCTGGCCGATGTCGCGGCGCTGACCGGGGTTCAGCATGACACGTGGGAACAGGCGCAGGCGGCGCTTTCGGCGTGGGTTGCCAATGCCGGGCCAGAAACGGACGCGGCGTTGGTGCAGCATTTCCATCGCTGGTTGCAGCGTCAGTCTTTCATGCTGCGCGGCTGCGGCCCTGCGGCGTTCATTTCGGGCGTGGATCTGCAGCCAATCCTTGACCGCTAGGCCGGGTTGCGGACCGCAGCGAGCACGAATGCAATACTGTTCGCCCGCCATGCGGCGCTGTCCATGTCGGCACCGGCACGGGTCCGGGCGACTAGGGTGACCATCGGCGAAGTTGCAAACCATGTGGTGACAAAGCTGTAGATTGCCCAGAACAACTGGTCTGCATCGCAATCGGGCCGAAACACACCCTCGGCGATGCCGCGCTCCACGATCGGACGCAGCACTTCGTCGATCAGCGTTCGCAACACTGCCGCCAGCGGGCTTGCCTTGCCAACGTGAACGAAGGCATGCTGCGCCTCATCAATGGTCATCCGCGCGATCTGCGGGCGTTCGACAAATTCGCGGAACATATTCTGCATGAATTGTGTCAGCGCGTCTTCGGGGGCAAGCGCGGCATACTCGTCGCGTCCGATGAATACGGCGGTATTTTCGGCGGCCTCTCTCAGGATGATCGTGTAGAGATCGGACTTGCTGCCGAAGTAGTAATACAACAGCTGCTTGGACACTTTGGCGCGGCGGCAGATCGAATCCACGGTCGAGCCGTCGAAGCCGTGGGCGGCAAACTCTTCCTTTGCTGCGTCCACGATGTCGGCAATCGTGGTGGCGTTCGACGTGCGCCGACCTCGCACCGAAGGCGCTTCAGCAGAGTGGCACTGGCCGCTGGTTGGCATTTCTCACCCTCTCCCGACCGGGCATCCACGCCCTGACCAAGCGTTGAATTATTGCCTTATGCGATAACGCCAGCGCGACCTAAACACAACGCCTGCGCCGCAGCGCTCCGGCTTCTGCGCCGCGCCGATCTTCCGACATAACGATAAAAAACCTTGAGAGGATGCAGATGTTGTTTGGAAATCTGAACGAACGCGTGGCGATCGTCACCGGATCGGGCGCCAACATCGGTGAGGCTTGTGCCAAGGCGCTGGCCGGGGCCGGCGCACATGTTGTCGTCGCCGACATTAACCTTGGCGCGGCAGAAACCGTTGCCGCCGCGATCGTGGCATCAGGCGGCAGCGCAATGGCGCACTACCTTGATCTGGCCGAAGAACAGAGCATCATCGATCTGGTATCCGCCACCGTCGCCAAATACGGCCGCATCGATATTCTGCACAACAACGCCGCCGATACGCGGCCCGATTTCATGGCGCAGGACAAGTCGATTCCCGAAATGACAACCGAAGTCTGGGACCGGACTTTTGCGATCAACACGCGCGGACCAATGTTGATGATCAAGCATGTTGCCCCGCACATGATCACAGGCGGCGGGGGTTCGATCATCAACACCGGGTCCGGCTCAGCCATTCTGGGCGATGTGTTCCACCCCGCCTATTCAACCTCGAAGGGCGCGCTGCACACACTTACGCGCAACGTTGCGGCGCAGCTGGGCCGTCATAATATCCGCTGCAACGCGGTGCTGCCGGGATTGGTCCTGAGCAAGGGCGCACGCGAGATCATGACGGCGGGAGAGATCGATTTCATCCAGCGCCACGTACTGCTGCCCCGCCAGAGCACGCCCGAGGATATTGCAGGCCCGGTGCTGTTCCTTGCGTCCGACGCGGGAAGCTTTGTCACAGCGCAGGTATTCAGTGCCGATGGCGGGATCGTCCACCATTCGCCCTACTACGCCGACGTGATGGCGATGAACGAAACCGCGTGATCTGAGGGGTTGAACCGATGGCATCGTATGTGATGAGCATGATGAACAAGCACGACCTCGCCAAATATGGCGAATATTCGGCACAAGGGTTCGTTTCGCTTCAGGGCTTACCGTTCGAGGTGATCGTGGGTGAAAATCTCGACGTTCTGGAGGGCGACGCGCCCGGCACCAGCGTCGTCGTGATGAAGTTCCCCACCAATGAAGCGGCAATGGCCTGGTACCAATCCGAAGCCTATCAAAAGGCGATCCCGCTGCGTCACGCCGCTGCCGAAACGATCTTTGCGGTGCACTTCACCGACAATCAATGACGCGTAGCTCGCGCAAAGCGGGCACGCTGGAGGGGATTTCCATGACCAAGTATCCAACAATGTTCAGCCCGATCAAGCTCGGTCGGCTGGAAATCAAGAACCGCGTTTTCATGTCGCCGCACGGCATGGTCGGACTCGGCATCGGCACTGACCGGCAGGTCGGCTATTTCGAAGCACGCGCCAAGGGCGGCGCGGGCATGATGGTCATTGCCAGCTGCCAGGTAGTGCCTGCACCTCTGGTCCCGCCGGGCTGGTTCATCGAGGCCTACAACCCCGAACACATCCCCGCGATCCGCCGGATCGTCGATGCCGCGCACAAGCATGGCGCGAAGATCGCGGTGCAGGGCGTGTGGATGATGGCCGATCCCGCCACCGCCCAGCCTTCGGGCATCGCGCCGCATACCGTGCTGTCCGATACGCAGCCTCGCACGATGACGACGGCTGAGGTCGAACAACTGATCGAGGCTCATGCCGTTGCCGCCTTCCACGCTCAGGAAGCTGGCGCCGATGGCTTCGAATTTCCGATCAGCGGCGGTGCCGGCCTTGGTTCCTTCACTTCCGAATTGTACAACCAGCGCACTGACAAATATGGCGGCAGTCTGGCAAACCGGATGCGCGCTATCGTTGAAATCGTCGAGGCGATCCGCCGCCGCGTGCGGCCCGATTTTGCCATCGGCATCGCGGTCAACGCCGATGAGTCCACGCTGGGTGCGGCCGGGATCGATGACGGAATTGCCCAGTGCAAGATCCTTGAAGACACCGGCATGGTTGATTGGCTGCGCATCACCGCGCGCGGGCAGAAGCCGCAGATGACGCAGTATCACTACCCGTCGTCGTATATGGGCCAAGAGGGCACGCACCTTGACGCTGCCGAAGCGGTAAAGAAGGCGGTCAAGCTGCCCGTGGTCAGCGGCGGGCGCATCCTCACGCCAGCTTTCGCCGATCAAGCCATTGTCGATGGCCGCTGCGACATGGTTTTCGTGGCGCGGTCGGTGATTGCCGACCCCGAATGGCCCAACAAGTGCCGCGATGACCAGACCGCCGAAATCCGCGCCTGCATCGGCGATCTGGAGGGCTGCTTCCTGCGCTCCTGCTTCGGGCAGGCCGTCGGCTGCACGGTCAATCCCGACATCGGTTTTGAGCATGAAGGGCCGGTGCCACGTGCCGAAACCGCAAAGAACGTGGTCATCGTCGGCGCGGGGCCTGCTGGAATGCAGGCGGCGCTGACCGCATCGCAGCGCGGCCACAAGGTCACGCTGCTTGAAAAGTCAGACCGGATCGGCGGCCATGTGACCATGCAGGCGATGCTGCCAGGCCTTGAAGACCGGGCGGAACTGATCCGCTGGCTCAAGCTGCAACTGGACAAGGCCGGGGTGACGATCCAGACCGGAACTGAAGCCACGGCAGCGTCAATCAAGGCGCTGTCCGCCGATGCGGTGATCATCGCCACCGGCGCGCGCTATTCCACAACCGGGGCAAGCAAGGCGCAATTGACCGGTGTGCCCGGCGCACATCTGCCCCATGTGCTGACGCCTGAGGACGTGCTGCTCGACCATGCGCGGCTGGGCCAGCGCATCGTGGTTTATGATAACACCTCCTACGAAGTCGGCCCCGGCGTGGCCGAACACCTCGCGGATCTGGGCAAGGACGTGTTTCTTGTCACCATCGATTCCGCGATGGCAATGTCGGTCACAGAACTCGGCCTGAACAAGGTGATCGCGCGCCGTCTCTTGCCTAAGGTCACGTTCCTGCCCACCACTGCAATCACGCGAATCGATGAATCCGACGTCCATCTGCGCGGCTCCCTGTCGGGGGAAACCACGGTTCTCAAAGGCATCGACAACACCATTCTGGTCACTTCGAAACCCCCGGAGGAGAGCCTCTACCACGCGCTGATCGCCGACCTGCCCGGTGTGCACATTATCGGCGATGCGCGCGAGGCCCGCTGGAGCGTGTTTGCCACTGACGAGGCGATCAAGGACGGAAGACGGATCGGCCTCGCGGTCTGATCCGGTGCAGCATCGTGATCATGAGGGGTCACGATGCTGCACGCAATTTTCGCCTTCCCGGCGGCCTTTCGTAAGATAGGTGTGAAGCGGTCGGCTCCCGCACAGTTGCACCCTGTACATCATTTGGTCTCATCCATTTTTGCAGGGCAGTATTCATGGAAGCCTACATCTACGATCATGTTCGTACCCCGCGCGGCAAGGGCCGCCCCGATGGTGCGTTGCATGAGGTAACCTCGGTCGAAATGGCCACCCAGCTGCTGCAGGCGCTGCGCGACCGCAACGATCTCGATACCTCGCTGCTTGATGATGTGATCCTGGGCATGGCGCAGCCGGTGGGCGAACAGGGCGGCGTGCTGGCGCGCGCGGCGGTGCTTCAGGCAGGCTATGCGCAGACCGTGGCAGGCCAGCAGGTCCACCGCTTCTGCGCATCGGGCCTTGATGCCGTCAGCCTGATCGCAGCGCAGGTCCATTCGGGCATGATTCAGGCCGGGATCGGCGGCGGCGTTGAATCGATGAGCCGCACGGTGATGGGCTATGACTCGGGTGCCTGGACGTCTGACCCGGCGGTCGCTTTCCACAATTACTACGCGCCGCAAGGCATCGGCGCAGACATCATCGCCACGCTTGATGGCTTCAGCCGTGAAGACGTCGATGGCTTTGCGGTCGAAAGCCAGCGCAAGGCTGCGCACGCTTGGGAAAACGGTTACTTCAAGAACTCGGTCGTTCCGGTGAAGGACATCCTTGGCGAAGTGCTGCTCGACCATGACGAGCATATGCGCCCCGGCACGACTGTTGAAAGCCTCGCCAAGCTCAAGCCTGCGTTCGCAGGCTATGGCAAGGGCGGGTTCGAAGCCGTTGCCAAGGCCAAATATCCCCAGATCGAGGAACTCGACTACGTCCATCACGGCGGCAACAGCTCGGGCATCGTCGATGGCGCAGGCATCGTGCTGGTCGGGTCGAAGGAATTTGGCGAACGCGCTGGTCTCAAACCGCGTGGCCGCATCCGGGCCTATGCCAACATCGGTTCCGAACCCACGATCATGCTGACCGCGCCGGGCGCGTGTTCGGACAAGGCGCTGAAGAATGCGGGCATGAGCCGCAGCGACATCGACCTGTGGGAACTGAACGAGGCCTTTGCCAGCGTCGTCATGCGCTACCAACGCGAAATGGGCATCCCCGATGACAAGATCAACGTAAACGGCGGCGCGATTGCGATGGGCCATCCGCTGGGAGCCACCGGCGCGATGATCCTTGGCACCGTGCTCGATGAACTGGAACGGCGCGATTTGCAGACCGGGCTTATCACGCTGTGCGCCGCCAACGGGCTGGGCACGGCATCGATCATCGAACGCGTCTGACGCGCACTCAACGTCTTTTTAAGCGGAAAACCCATGCAGAACCTCAAACTCGAAACGAACGCCGACGGCTTCGCGATCCTGACGCTGGATGCCGCCGGGCAGACCATGAACGTCGTCAACGACGCCTTCCTTGCCGATATGGAAGCGGCCATCGCCCAGATCGCTGCCGATGACAGCATCAAGGGTGTGATCCTGACCTCGGGTAAGCCCGCGTTCATGGCCGGGGCCGACCTCACGCAATTGGTGCAAGGCTTCGGCACGCTGACCAAACAGGACGCCTTCGCCTTCTCGCAGCGCGCCACGCGCATGCACCGCGCGATCGAGCAATCGGGCAAGCCGTGGGTGGCCGCGCTCAATGGACTGGCGCTTGGCGGCGGCTTCGAACTTGCGCTGGCGTGCCATCGCCGCGTGCTGGTGGATAATCCCAAGGCGCTGGTCGGGCTGCCCGAAGTCAACGTAGGGCTGCTGCCGGGTTCAGGCGGCACGGTGCGTCTGGCGCTGCTGGTTGGCTACAAAAAGGCACTGGACCTGCTGCTGTCGGGCCGCAATGTTGGCCCTGCCGAAGCTTTGAAGCTGGGGATTGTCGATGAAGTCGTGCCCGCAGACAAGCTGATCGATACAGCGCGCGCATGGCTTGCCACCGGACCCGATCCAGTGCGTCCGTGGGACGTCAAAGGTTGGGTGCCGCCGCAGAAAAAGGGCCTGACGGTTCCAGAAGATTCCGTTGGCTATATGATGGCCGCAGGCGCGATTGCGCAGAAGGGCTACAACACGCCCGCACCGCAGGCGATCCTGTCGGCGGTGTTCGAAGGCCAGCAACTGCCGTTCGACAAGGCGCTGGCAGTGGAAGGCAAGTATTTTGCCAAGCTGCTGACCGATCCTGTCGCGCGCAACATCATCCGCACCACCTTCATTTCGAAGCTGGCCGCCGAAAAGGGCGCGCGTCGTCCGGCAGGCGTTCCCAAATCGGAAGTGAAAAAGCTGGGCGTGCTGGGCGCCGGCATGATGGGCGCGGGCATCGCCTTCGTCTCGGCCACCGCTGGGATCGAAGTTGTGCTGCTGGACCGCGACGTGCCGTCGGCCGAAAAGGGCAAGGCCTATACCGCCAAGGCGCAGGCCAAGCTGATCGAGAAGGGCAAGCTCAGCCAAGACAAGGCTGACGCCGTGCTGGCCCGGATCACGCCGACTGACGATTATGCGCTACTCGAAGGCTGCGACATGATCGTCGAAGCCGTGTTCGAGGACACCGCGATCAAGGCCGAAACCACGCGCAAGGCCGAAGCGGTGATCCCGACGACTGCCGTGTTCGCGTCCAATACCTCGTCGCTGCCGATCTCGGCGCTGGCCACGGCTTCGTCGCGGCCGGATCAGTTCATTGGCATCCACTTCTTTTCGCCGGTTGACCGCATGGGTCTGGTCGAAGTGATCGTGGGCAAGCAGACGTCTAAGGAAACGCTGGCAAAGTCGCTCGATTTCATCGCGCAGCTGCGCAAGACGCCGATCGTGGTCAACGATTCACGCGGGTTCTACACCAGCCGCGTGTTCCGCATGTTCATCTTCGAAGGCGTGGCGATGCTGGAGGATGGCGTCGAACCCGCCCGTATCGAAAATGCCGCCAAGGCCGCAGGCTTCCCGATCGGGCCGCTCGCACTGCTTGATGAAGTGACAATGGAATTGCCGGTCAAGATCGTGGACGAAGCCGCGCGCGATTCCGCCGACACCGAGAACAAGTACACCATCGAACGCGGCATGAAGGTGCTCGGCCGGATGATCGAACTGGGCCGGGGCAGCCGCAAGGCAGGCGGCGGTTTCTACGAATATCCCGCAACCGGCGGCAAGCATCTGTGGGCAGGGCTGGCACAGGAATTCCCCGTGTCCGAAAGCCAGCCCGATCAGGACGAACTCAAGAAGCGCTTCCTTTATTCGCAGGCCAACGAAACCGCGCAGACTTTCGAAGAAGGCGTGCTTGAAACGCCCGAAGACGCCGATCTTGGCGCGATCTATGGCTGGGGCTTCCCGGCATGGACCGGCGGCACGCTGAGCTACATCGACACGGTCGGTATTGCCGCATTCGTGGCAGAGTCGGACCGGCTCGCACAACTGTATGGCCCGCGCTTTGCCCCATCTGCATGGTTGCGCGCCAAGGCGGCAAAGGGTGAAGGTTTCTACCCCGCCGCCAACCAGCCCGCTGCCAAGGAGTTGACCTCAGCATGAAGCGCGTGATCTTCGAATCGGAACATGAACAGTTCCGCGACAGCGTGATCAAGTTCATGCAGGCCGAAGTTGGCCCTCACGCCGAAAAGTGGCGCGAGGAAGGCATGGTCCCGCGCGAATTGTACCGCAAGGCGGGCGAACAGGGCCTGCTGTGCACATGGGCAGATGAGAAATACGGCGGGGCGGGCATCGACGATTTTCGCTTCGAACAAATCATCATCGAAGAGAACATGCGCCACGGCGACATCGGCTTCTACATCAACCTGCACAACGATCTGGTCGCGCCCTATATCGCCAAGCTGGGCAATGACGAGCAGAAGGATCGCTGGATGCCGGGCATCGTCTCGGGCGAGAAGATCCTTGCGGTGGCGATGACCGAACCTTCGACCGGGTCCGACCTTGCGGGCATGAAGACCCGCGCCGAGGACAAGGGCGATCACTGGCTGCTGAACGGCGCCAAGACCTACATCTCGAACGGCATCCTGTCCGATCTGATCGTGGTTGCCGCGCGCACCGATCCGGAAAGCCGCCACGGCCTCAGCCTGCTGGTGGTCGAACGCGGGATGGAAGGCTTTGAACGCGGGCGCAAGCTCGCCAAGATGGGCCTTCACGCGCAGGACACCGCCGAGCTGTTCTTCAACGACGTCAAAGTGCCCAAGGCGAACATGCTGGGCGATCCGGGGCAGGGCTTCCGCTATCTTGCGCGGTTTCTGGCGCAGGAACGTCTGGTCGCGGCCATCGGGTTCATGGCGACCGCGCAGACCGCGTTCGACATCACACTCGACTATGTGAAAGAGCGCAAGGCTTTCGGCAAACCCATCGGCGCGTTCCAGAACACCCGGTTCAAGATGGCATCGATGCGCACCGAACTCGATGCCGCGCAGACCTATATCGACCAGCTGGTACTGCTGCTCAACGCGGGCGAACTTACAGCAGAGGATGCCTCCGGCGCAAAGCTGCTGTCATCCGAACTTGAAGGCCGCGTAATGGACGAATGCGTCCAGTTCCACGGTGGCGCGGGCTATATGGAAGAATACCGTATCAGCCGCATGTATACCGACGCGCGCATCAGCCGGATTTTTGCGGGAACATCCGAAATCATGCGCGAGATCATCGGCCGGGGGCTGGGCCTCGACGAACGCAAGATGAGCTGACCGCCATGACCACGCGCCATCTGGTCGATCCGGCACTGCTGCCGCTTATCGATGCCATGCCGCCGATGGTTTTGTCGGATGCCAGCCTGCCGATGATCCGTGCAGCGCTGCCTGCTATGGTCAAGGCAGTTCCGTTGCCAGACCTGCCGGTTACCATCGGGGACGTGATGGTGCCTTCGGGCGAAGCTGACCGCATGGTGCGCTGCATGATGCTGCGCCCCGATGCGATGGCAGACAATGCACCGGCTATTCTGCATATGCATGGCGGCGGGCATGTGCTGGGCATGCCCGAAATGAACGCCGGAACGCTGATGCAATGGGCCGATGCGCTTGGCTGCCTGATCCTGTCGGTGGACTACCGCCTCTCGCCCGAGACGCGCTTCCCAGGCGCTATCGAAGATTGTTACGCGGCGCTGCGGTGGTTGCACGAAGAAGCGGGGGCGCTTGGCATAGACCGTACCCATATCGCCGTCAGCGGTGAAAGCGCAGGCGGCGCGCTTGCTGCCGGGCTGGCCCTGCTGGCGCGCGACCGGGGCGAATATGCGATTGCCTTCCAGCATCTTGAGCAACCTCGGCTGGATGACCGAACGGCGACATCCGCCACGCCCAATCCCCATACCGGCGAATTCGTTTGGACCCGGGCAAGCAGCCATTTCTGCTGGATTGCGCAGCTTGGCAAAGAGCCGGGCGGCGATGATACCTCACCTTATGCGGCCCCGGCGCGGGCGACTGACCTTTCCGGCCTGCCGAGCACATTCATCGCGGTGGGCGCGCTTGACCTGTTCGTTGACGAGTGCCTGGAATATGCCCACCGGCTGATCCGCGCCGGAGTGCCCACCGAACTGCACGTCTATCCCGGCTGTATGCACGGCTTCGGCATGGCGCGCGACAGCGCGCCAGCACAACGCGCGCAGGCCGATAATATCGCAGCACTGCGCAACGCGTTTTCGCTATAGCGTTTCCGAAAGCGGAGAGAAAATCCATGACCACCCGGCACCTTGTCGATCCCGCAGTGCTGCCTGCGCTTGAGGCATTTCCCTCATTGCGCGCGACACGTGAAACCTTGCCAGCGATGCGCGCGGCGATGGATCCCTTGCTGAAGGGCGCGCCGGTGCCGGATCTGCCGGTAGAGACAAGCGAAATTCATATCCCATCCCCCGAAGGCCATCAGGTGCGTGCCATACTGCTACGTCCCGAAGTGCTGGACGGCGCGGTTCCAGCGCTGCTGCACATTCATGGCGGTGCCTACATTATCGGCGTACCAGAAATGAGCGTGCCCGAACTGACCGCCACCGCGCACCAGCTTGGTATCGTGATCCTGTCGGTCGATTATCGGCTTGCGCCCGAGCATCCCTTCCCCGCCGGGATCGAGGACTGCTACACGGCACTGGCTTACTTGCACGATAACGCCGCCACACTGGGCGTAGACGCATCGCGGATCGCCGTGATGGGCGAAAGCGCGGGCGGCGGGCTGGCGGCATCATTGGCGTTGCTGGCACGTGATCGTGGCGCTTATCCGCTGGCGTTTCAGCTGCTTGATGCGCCGATGATCGACGATCGCACTTGCGCACGCCCGCGCAATCCGGTGACCGGCGAATTCATCTTCGCGCCTGCGGACAATCATTTCGGCTGGAGCTGCCTGCTCGATGCCGAACCCGGCGGGCCGGATGTCTCGCCCTATGCCGCAGCGGCACGTGCCACGCAGCTGGAAGGCCTGCCGCCAACGCTGATCGCCACCGGCGCACTCGACCTGTTTCTGGATGAAAACGTGGATTATGCAATGCGATTGATTTCTGCAGGAGTGGCGGTGGAACTGCACATCTATCCGGGGTGCCCGCACGGCTATGTGATTGCCGCCGATGCGCCGGTTTCACAGCGCGCGCTGGCCGACAAGCGGGCGGCACTGCGCCGGGCAATGGCCCTCTGATGCCGGTCCTCGATGCCGAGCGTCTGCTGCGCTACAAGGTTCCCGGGGCGCATGACGTCTATGATCCGCGCGACACGATCCTCTATGCCCTGGGCACCGGCGCTGGCCTTGCGCCGCACGTCGATGAACTCAACCTCGTGTTCGAGCGTGACCTGAAGGCTCTGCCAACCATCGCTTTCGTGCTTGGAACGCCGGGCTTCTGGGCGATGGATCCTGCTGTGGGTCTCGACTGGCCACGCATCCTGCATGGCGAACAGTCGCTTGTGCTCTATCGCCCGCTTCAGGCGCAGGGCGCGATCATCGGCAGCACCCGGGTTGGCGAACTGGCCGACAAGGGACCGGGGAAACCGGCGTTGCTGCGCATCTACCGAACGCTGACCGATGAATCCGGCGCGAAAGTGGCGGATATTTCCGAAGTTTGGGTCTTGCGCGAAGCTGGCGGTTTTGGCGGAGAACGAGCGCTGGCTGGCCCCCCGCCAGTGATCGTTCCCGAAACACCGCCAACGCACAGTGTCGATCTGCCAACCAGTCTGCAGCAAGCGCTGATCTATCGGCTGTCAGGAGACCGCAACCCTTTGCATGTGGAGGCCGAAACAGCGCGGGTCGGCGGCTTCGATCAACCCATCCTGCACGGGCTTTCCTCGCTTGGTCTTGCCGCGCGTGCCTTGGTTCACATGCATTGCGGTGGTGATCCGATGCGGCTGTCATCGATTGCGGCCCGGTTTACCGCGCCGGTCGTGCCTGGAGACACGATCCGAACGCAAAGCTGGCAGGATGCAGACCGCATCGTTTTCCAGTCGATTGCCATAGAGCGCGGCGTTGTGGTGATCGATGGCGGGACGGCCACGGTAGACCGTTTTGCCAATCCACCCGCCACCCCTTCCGGGTGACAGGTTCGCCCGGTATCGCAACGCCGTTCAACGCATGTCGGTCGCCATGAAGGTGGCCAGAACAGGCACTTGATCGGGGGTCTTAACGGCATGGCTGCGGAACCTATCCAGACGGGCGACACGCGCTTCGGCATCTGCAAGGTCTGCTGGGCAGGCTGCCCTGTCGAAGTGACGGTGGAAAACGGCCGTGCCACCAAGGTCATCGGCGATCGGCAATCGCCCATCTATGGCGGCTATACCTGCCCAAAGGGCCGCGCCATGCCCGATGCGCACTATTCGCCGACGCGCGTGCTCCATCCTCGCAAACGGATGCCCGATGGCAGCTACACCGAAATCCCGATGGCGCAGGCGGTGGAAGAAATTGCCCAGCGGATCGAAGCCATCGTGGCCGAACACGGGCCTGAGGCGATCGCGGTCTATCCCGGCAATGGCAACCTGACCAACCCGATCAATCCGGTGATTGGGGCCATGTTCATCATGGCGGTGGGCACGTTTCCCGACCGCTTCTTTTCCGTTCAGACCATCGATCAGGCCGGCAAGGTGATTGCGCAGGCGCTGCATGGCCGCTGGATTCCCGGGCCGCAGCCGTTCAGCACCGCAAAGACATGGATCATGGTCGGGACCAATCCGGTCATTTCCAAGCAGGGTGTGATGGTCAATCCGGGCCAGACAGTGAAGCAGGCGGTGAAGGATGGCATGAAGCTGATCGTGATTGATCCGCGCGCAACAGAATCCGCCACCCACGCGTTCCTGCACATTGCGCCGCAACCGGGGCAGGATGCCAGCATTCTGGCGGGCATCCTTCGGGTGATCCTGTCGGAACGGCTTTATGACGCCGATTTCGTGGCCGCCAATGCCATTGGCATCGCTGCGTTGAAGGCCGCGGTCGAACCGTTCACGCCTGAACACGTCGCGTCCGTCGCCGGTATTTCCGCCGATGACGTGGTGCTGGCCGCGCGCACATTTGCCGCAGCGGAAAGCGGCTGCGTCGTCACCGCCACGGGCGCGCACTTCCCGCTGCACGGCACGTTGTGCGAATATCTCGCGCTGTGTCTCAACACGGTCTGCGCGCGATGGGTGCGTGAAGGCGAGGTGCACGCCCAACCGCATGTGCTCCTTCCCGAAGTGGCGATCCGCGCCCAACCCCACGCGCCCTATCAGCCGTGGGACTATACAAAGCCGAGCCGGATCAACGCCCTGCCACAAACCGTGGTGGGCGCGCCGACCGGAACCCTGCCCGACGAGATCCTGACACCCGGTCCCGGTCAGGTGCGTGCGCTGATCTGTTCGGGCAGCAATCCTGCGGTGTCATTGCCCGATCAGAACCGGGCCGGCCGCGCGCTTGGCTCGCTGGATCTGCTGGTTTCCATCGACGTCGAGATGTCGAATACGGCGCGCATGGCCGACTACGTGATTCCGGACAGGATGGCGCTGGAAACGCCCGCCTGCTCGCAGTTTTCGGAATCCATGAAGTACTACGGCATCTGGACCGGCGGATACGAAGTTCCCTATGCCCAATATGCAGCGGCAGTGGTCGAACCGCCCGCAGGGTCTGAAACCATCGAAAGCTGGGAGTTTTTCTACGAACTGGCCAAGCGTCTGGGCAAGCAGATTACCTATTTCGGCAATGCTGCAGGCACGGGCCAGCACTGGGACAAGCCACCTGTGCCCTTTGTCCTGCCGCTTGATAGGCGGCCCACAACCGAGGAAATGTTCGAAGCGATGTGCGCCGGTTCACGCGTGCCGCTGGCCGAGGCAAAGGATCACGTCCACGGCAAGGTCTTTGCCGAACTGGACCTGACAGTGCTGCCGCGCGCCGACGATTGTTCGGCGATGCTGCAACTGGGCGATCCGACGATGATAGCCGAACTGGCAGAAGTGTTCGCGCGGCGGGGCGATACTACCGCTCCCAGTGCTGAATTTCCGCTCCTTCTGATCCCCCGCCGCGCCAACGACATGATGAATTCGATTGGCCGGAACAATCCGAAGCTTACTGCAAGGCGCACGCACAACCCTGCGTATATCAGCCCTGCCGACCTTGAGCACATGGGCATTGCCACCGGCGACATCATCAGCATCCGTTCGGCCCACGGCCAGATCACGGGGGTGGCCGAGGCTGACTCACGTTTGCGTTCCGGCACTGTGTCGATGTCGCATTGCTTTGGCACCAATCCCGATGAGGCGGATGATCCGCTGGGGCAAGGTGGGTGCACATCACGCCTGATCGATGCGAACGCGGCCTTCGACCCGGTGTTCGGCCAGCCCAGGATGGGGGCCATTCCGGTCTGCGTAAAGCCTGTCCCGGTGCTGGCGATTTGATACCCCACCCTATCGGTGGATAGGAGAACAGCCTTGCATTGCGGCTGACTATGATGGACGAAGGCCTGCGAAAGCGACCAGTAGAGTCGCTTCCTTGGAGAGAGCAACATCATGGGTCTTGTCCCTACGACAATCATCCCGCCGCGCACGTCGTCTGTCATCGTGCCGCGCAAGGCACTGCTGAACCTCGTTGACGCCATCTGCCGGGCACGGTTGGTCACGTTCTGCGCCCCTGCCGGAAGCGGAAAGACCACGGCTGCGCTCTATTGCCTCAACCAGATGAAGCAGCAGGGGCGTCCGGCCCTGTGGCTGTCGGTCCGCGCCGGCATTCGCGATTTCCCATCGTTTTTCGGCGCTCTTAAAGCGGCAGGTGTCGCAGCAGGGCTGGATTGGGATTATCTGGATCGCGACAGTCCGGAAGAACTTTGGCTTGCGGCACTCGCACAAGTGCATGAAAAACCACCGGTTCTGGTAATTGACGACGCACAGTTGCTAACTTCGGGCGTGCTTGATTTCGTCAGTCAGGCGATTTCCAGCGTGCGTGACGCAATGACCATCATCCTGATCTCGCGCGGGGCGCTGACCGTGCCGGTCGCCCGCGCGCGGTCGCTTGGTTTCCTGGTGGAAGTGGGCGTATCCGAACTTGCGTTCGACGATGACGAAGCAACGGAACTGATCACGCGCGCTGCCGGTGTCCCTGTCGATGCCGGGGTCATGCAGCAGATCCTCCGCGATGCGCACGGTTGGGCTGCCGGCCTGGTGATCGGCGGAGAATTGTACCGGCGCGAGCAGGCGCGCGGAAAGGTCTGGCAACCGCTGGCCGATTATTTGCGGCGCGAATTCACCAGCTACTTTTCGGAAGAGGTGCTCGCTCTCCAGACCCCGGAAGTGCGGGATTTCCTGATCAACACCTGCATCCTCGATGAACTGACCGGTCCTTCGTGCGCCGCCGTCACGGGGGACGATAACGCCCGTGCCATGCTTGATGACGCCTATCGTGCGGGCCTGTTCATCGATGCGATCGACGAAGAACGCAGTTGCTATGCCTACCACCCACTGTTCCGCGCAATGGCGCTGGGCCGGCTTTACGAACGGGCATTTGCCCGCGCTGCCGAACTGCACCGCCGCGCCAGCCGGTTCTTTGCCGCGCAGGGAGAGCTGCTCAAAGCGCTCGAACATGCATCGGCAAGCGGCGATCAGGAATTTCTGGCAGACCAGCTGGACCTGCTGGCCAATGACCTGACAACCACCGGGCATCTCAATCGGCTTGACCAGATTGCATCCGAATTGCCGCTGTCCATCAGCGCCAAACGGCCCATGCTTGTCCTGGCGATGGCATGGCGCCGTATTCGCAGGCTGTCCTATTCGTCGGCAGGCCGATTGATCGATACGGCTGGCGCCTTGCGCGATACGCTTGTCGCCGAAGGCAAGCTCGACACGTATGCCGCAACGTTTCTCGATCATCATATCCGGCACCGCCAGATCATGCTGGCTGCCGCGCAGGACGATATGGTCCGGGTGGAACGGGATGCCGAACTGCTGATCGCCGAAATCGGCGACGATGACGCCTACCTCAGTTGCACGCTGCTGGCGCAGGTCATCGCGGCCCGGCGCGAATTCTATCACTTCCATGACACGCTCAAGCTCGAAGCCGAGGTTCGCCGCGCGCTGGACCGGCCCGGGTCGGAATTTGCTTCAATCGCTTTGAAGTGTTCCATCGTGCCCACGCTGATGACACAGGGAAAGACCGCCATTTCGCGGCGCTTCAGCGAAGAGGCGCTGGCTTCAGCCGAAGCGCGCGAGGAAGAGATCCCCGGTCTGGCAGCATTGCCCGCGTTGCCCTATGCCGAACTGCTGTATGAAATGGGCGAACTTGATCGGGCCAACGACCTGGTCGAACGCTATCTGCCGGGCATCCGGCACTGGGGCTTGGTCGATCAACTCGCCTCGGGCTATCTCGTTCGCGCACGCCTTGCCTTTGCCAAGGGTGATAGCGTCGCAGCTCTGGCGGGGCTGGATGAGGCGCATCTGGTGGCGATCGAATGCGGACTGGACCGGTTGCGCGCCCACCTTGCAGCCGAACAGGTCCGTATTCTGGTCAAATCCGGGCGGATCGATGAAGCCGAAGACGCCCTGCGCGCGGTCAGCAAGCAGATCGACGAAGAACCCGTGCCGACGCTGAACCCATCGCGCCGCCGCGAAAGCCTCGCAATCGCGTGGATCAGGATTGAGATGCATCGCCATCGGCTGGTGCGCGCCTGCAAGGTTGCAACGCGCTGGCTGGAATTCGTCCGGCGCAGCGGCGACATCCGCTCCGCCGTGGCGTTCGAACTGCTGCTGGCCGAAATCTTCGTCCTGCAGGGCAACCGGTCCAAGGCGCGCCGCGCGGTGCGGTCTGCGGTGGAACTGGCCGAACCTGCTGGCTGGACGCGGGTGTTCCTTGATGAAGGCGAGGTCATTTCGGCACTGTTGAGCGAGGCCTATGCCAATGGCCCGACACTTGATACCCGCGCCGACAAATTCGCAGCGATGCTGGTTTCGCTGGTCGACAACGGCCCGCAAATGGACATTGACGAAAGCGAGAAAGCCTTCGGACTGACCGGGCGTCTTGCCAGCCGGGAAATCGACATTCTGGTCATGGTCAGCGGCGGTTTGCGCAACCGCGAGATTGGCGAACGGCTTGGCCTGACGGAAGGCACCGTCAAATGGTACATGCAGCAGATCTACGACAAGCTGGGCGTGCGCCGCCGTCCGCAAGCCGTGCTGCGCGCACGCCAGTTTGGCATCCTGACGTAAGATAGGCGCGCGCGGGGCATTCACCGCGTTTGTCGGGCGGCGAAGATGCGGGGCATCGCCCCTCCGGCAATTACACGAGGATAACATGGCAAAAGGCAAGGTCATCATCAGTTGCGCCATCACGGGCGCAATCCATACCCCCTCGATGTCCGAATTCCTGCCGGTTACGGCAGACGAAATCGCGGAATCGGCAGTTGGCGCTGCCGAAGCTGGCGCAGCGATCATCCATCTGCACGCGCGCAACCCGGTTGATGGTCGGCCCGACCAGAACCCCGATCTGTTCGAGCCTTTTCTCAAGGTGATCAAGCAGCGCTCAGATGCGGTGCTGAACCTGACGACCGGCGGGCACCCGTCGATGACGGTGGATGAACGCATCCGCCCGGCGAGCAAGTTCGCGCCCGAAGTCGCCTCGCTCAACATGGGCACGATGGGCTTTGGCCTGTTCCCGATGCTCGACCGGTTCAAGACGTTCAAGCATGAATGGGAACCCGCCGCGCTTGAGGCTTCGCGCGATCTGGTGTTCAAGAATACTTATGCCGATATCGAAAAGCTGTTGGGCATCCTCACCCCGCTGGGCACGCGGTTCGAATTCGAATGCTATGACACCAGCCACCTCTACAACCTGAAATATTTCCTTGATCGCGGGCTGGTGAAGGCCCCGCTGTTCATCCAGACCTGCTTTGGCATTCTGGGCGGCATCGGCAGCCATCCGGACGATGTGATGCACATGAAGCGCACCGCCGACCGCCTGTTTGGCGATCAGTACGAATGGTCAGTGCTGGGCGCTGGCGCACGGCAGATGAGCATTGTGGCGATGGCAGCGTCGATGGGCGGCAACGTGCGCGTAGGCCTCGAAGATTCGCTGTGGGCGGGCAAAGGCAGGCTGGCGCAGACCAATGCCGAACAGGTGACCATCGCCCGCCAGATCATCGAGGGCATGGGCCTTGAAGTGGCCACGCCGGATGAAGCGCGCGCGATCCTCGATCTCAAGGGCGCGGACCGGACCAACATCTGATGGCTGGCAACACAGGGCCGCTCACCGGCATCCGCATTATCGAGATCGACGCTATCGGCCCGGTGCCGCTGGCGGCCATGCTGCTGGCAGACATGGGTGCCGACATCGTGCGTGTTGCGCGCCCTCCCAGTGCCGGTGCGGGCGCGTGGGACGATGTCGGGGGCGACATCCTTCATCGCAGCCGCGCGGTGACCTACCTCAACCTCAAGGACGAAGGTGACCGCGAACAGTTGCTCGCGTTGATCGGCAAAGCTGACGCGCTGATCGAGGGCTATCGCCCGGGCGTGATGGAACGGCTTGGCCTTGGGCCTGACGCCTGCCTTGCGCGCAATCCGGCGCTGGTTTTTGGCCGAATGACCGGTTGGGGCCAAACCGGGCCGCTGGCACTGCGGGCCGGGCATGACATCAACTACCTGTCGATCACCGGCGCGCTTCACGCGATGGGTGACGGTTCCGGGCCGCCGCCGGTGCCGCTCAATCTGGTTGGTGATTATGGCGGCGGCGCCATGTTCCTGATCGCCGGGCTGTTGGCAGCGATCCTTTCGGCCAAGACCACCGGCAAGGGACAGGTCGTGGATGCCTGCATCACCGATGGCGTGCCCTCGTTGATGAGCTTGTTCTACGCGTGGGAACCCAAGGGGCTTTGGGCCGACGCGCCTGCATCGAACCTGCTTGATGGCGGCGCGCCGTTCTATCGCTGCTATCGCTGCGCCGATGGGCGCGATGTGGCGGTAGGGTGCCTTGAACCGCAGTTCTTTGCCCAGATGATCAAGGGGCTAGGACTGGAAGATCGCGGTTACAACCAGAACGATCGGGCGGACTGGCCACGCATGGAAGCCGATTTCCGCGCCTGTTTTGCCGCCCGCCCGCGCGACGAATGGGCAGCGCTGTTCGCGCAGACGGACGCCTGCGTAACGCCAGTCCTGTCGATGGCCGAAGCCCCGCTCCATCCGCACAATGTGACGCGGGGCAGCTTTGTTGGGCACGCCGGCATCAGCCAGCCCGCACCGGCACCGCGTTTTTCCGCAACGCCGGGCGAAATCGGCGCGCCTGAAACGCTGGCCATCGAAACTGCCTTGGGCCGCTGGACCTGATAGACCGGGGCAGGACGCAACCACGCGGTCTGCCCCGGTTGTTCAGCCGTTGGCGACCATCGTTTCGCCAAAGCGCGCGAGCATCGCAGCGTCAACGCCGGCCGCAGCGAAATAGCCATCGAGACTGCCGTACTCCGCCGCAATCACCGCGAACGCAGCTTCGAGAAATGCCACATCGACACCGATCATCGCGTCGATCAGCCCTTGTGTGGGGACAAACCCGAACGCCTCCATGAACTGCTCCTCGATCCCGCCGCGCAGGCGCAGGTTCTTGGCGAACACGTCCGAGCGCTTGTAATCAGCGATCACCACATCATCCGGCACGCCAACAGCGCGCAGCAGCAGCGCGACCATCACACCAGTGCGATCCTTGCCCGCGGTGCAGTGAACCAGCATCGGCGTTTCACCGCCGACGATTGATTCCACCAGATGCGCCAGATGCGGGAGCAGCGCGCCCGGGATCGACGCATAATTGTCGGTCAGCGCGCGGCGCACGGTCTCGGGTGACTGGTCTTCGCGCAGGGCTTCCCAACCATTGTTGGTCTTGACCCGCAAATCGGCGGTCACATCCAGGTTGAGCAGGCGTGCGGCAGCGGCCCAGTCGTTGGGATCCTTGTCGCGTTCCCCTTCGGATCGCAAATCGCAGACCAGCTTGATGTTCAGCGCGCCCAATTCCTCGCGGTGGATCGGCTCGAAGCTGGCTGGACCTTCCGAACGGTAGATGATTCCGGGGCGCACAATGCCGCCACCGGATGTGGGCAAGCCACCAATATCGCGAAAATTGAGCTTCGAAAGAGCTTCGGTCATGGTGTCCTCGTGACGCTTGGAATCTGGGGGGCGTTGTGTGAACGAAGCCGGGCAATGGCCGCGCGCTCACCTGCCGTGCGGCGGGGTGCATTTGGGCAACCGATGGTTAGTGTTGCTGAAATCCACACGGAGAGCGGCATGAGCGAACGGATCAAAGGCTATCTAACGGACGGCCTGATGTTGCCAGAAGGCCCGATCGCGATGCCCGATGGCAGTCTGGTCGTGGTCGAAGTGCTGGGTGGCAGGCTGACGCGCATTGCCCCGGATGGCACGAAATCCACGATCGCTGAACTGGGCGGTGGGCCGAACGGCGCGGCGATCGGCCCGGACGGGCGGTGTTACGTGTGCAACAATGGCGGCTTTGCGCACATGACCCTGCCCGATGGCGGATTGCTGCCAATCGAAGCGCCGCTCGATACGCCGCCGGGGTCGATTCAGGTGGTTGATCTGAAGACCGGTGCATTCGAAACGCTGTATGCGCACTGCGAAGCAACGCCGTTTTGGGGGCCGAACGACATTGTTTTCGATAGTGCGGGCGGGTTCTGGTTTACCGACTTCGGGCGCGACCGGGGCCGCGTGCGAATGCGCGGCGGGCTGTACTATGCCAAGGCCGATGGGTCGGAGATCCGCCAGGTGGTGACCGCGCTTGATGGTCCCAATGGCGTCGGCCTCTCGCCCGATGGCACCACCTTGTATGTCGCCTTGACGTTTGAGGGGCACCTGATCAGCTTTCGCCTTGGTGCGCCGGGAGTGATCGATACCGCAGCGTCACCCATGCCCAACGGCAGCACCATCGTGGGGCGTGCAGGGCCGGGAATGTATCTCGACAGCCTTGCCGTGGACAGCACAGGGCGGATCTGCTGCGCTTCGCCCGGGACCGGCGCGGTGCTGGTGTTCCCGCCCACGGGCGGCGCGCCTGAAGCGATGGCGATTCCCGATTTTCTGACGACGAACATTGCATTCGGCGGACCCGGCCGACGCACCGCCTATGTGACAATGGGCAGCACCGGCCGGGTTGCATTGCTCGATTGGGACGTTGCGGGCCTTGAACTGGCGTTTGCCTAAAGCCGTGTTGGAATGTTTCCCCGGGGAAACATTCCATATCGGTTAGCGCGACTGCCTTTGTGGAAGCGCATAGGCGATGATCTCGTCGCTTTCGCCAGAAAGCATTCCCCCATGACCGCCCGCCGCGATCACCACGAACTGCCGCCCGCTTTTGGCTGACCAGTAGGTAGATGGCGATGCGTTGCCGCCAGCGGGCAGGCGCGCGCGCCACAGTTCGCGGCCCGAGGTGGCATCATAGGCGCGGAAGGCGTGTTCCTGCGTTGCACCGATGAACACCAGCCCGCTGCGCGTGGTGACGGAACCGCCGATGTTGGGCACACCCATCGGGATGGGCAGGAATGTCGGCAGGGTCAGTGGCCCGCTGTCGCGCGACGTTCCGAAGAGGCGGGTCCACACCATCTTGCCGGTGCGCAGATCGACCGCGTTGATGCGGCCATGGGGCGGCTGCTGGCAGGGGATTGCCAGTGGCGACAGGAACGGCGTGATGTGCGCGGCATAGGGCACGCCCTTTTGCGCCACCGGCCCGCCCACGTCCGTCATATGCGCGGCAGTCATCGGCTTCACGCCCTGCCTGTCCGCTTCGGCGCGCGGGATCAGGCGGTTGTAGTTGGCGACCTGGTTGTTGTTGACGATCATCAGTTGACGCACCGGATCGACCGAGACGCCGCCCCAGTCCACCCCGCCGAGATAGCCGGGCCATGTCAGCGTTGGCTCCTTGGTTGAAAGCGGAGTCATGTCACCGGCGAATCGCGCTTGCCGGAAGCGCACGCGGCACATCGCCTGATCGATGGGGGTCAGGCCCCACATGCCCTTTTCAGTCGGGCGCGGGCCTCCAAACGCAGGGATGTTCACCGAATATGGTTGGGTGGGGGAAACACGTTCGCCCGGAACGCCATCTGTCGGCACCGGTTTTTCCTGCACCGGCAGGATCGGCTTGCCGGTGGCGCGGTCAAGGAAGAATATCTGGCCGCGCTTGGTAGGCTGCAGCAGGCCCTTGATCCCGCCGGGCAGATCAACCAGCGTCGGCTGCGCGGGCACGTCATAATCCCACAGATCGTGGTGCGTGGTCTGGAAAGACCAGCGCACCGCACCGGTTTCTGCATCAAGCGCAACGACCGAGCTGGAGAACCTGTCGTCGTTCGCGGTACGGTGGCCGCCGAAGTAATCGGGCGTGGCGTTGCCGGTGGGAACATAGACCATGCCCAGCGCATCGTCCGAACTCATCGGTGCCCAGCTGTTGGGCGTGCCGCGCGTGAAGCTTTGGCCTGCGGGTGGCATGCCGTGGAAATCGGGCTTGCCTGCATCGAACGCCCAAGCGAATTTTCCAGTGACGGCATCGAACGCGCGGACCACGCCCGAAGGCTCGCCGGTGTGCTGGCCATCGGTTACCCAGCCCCCGAGCACCAGCTTGCCGCGTGCGATGGCAGGCGGCGAGGTGACGAAATAGTACCCCTTTTCAACCGGCGTCATGCCTTCCAGCAGGCTGACCGCGCCGCCTTGTCCGAACCCGGCACAACTGCGCCCGTCCCCGGCGTCCATCGCCAGCAGGCGTGCGTCGATTGTGGCGGTGTAGATGCGCTGCGCACAATGGCCGGTGGCGCCGGGCACCTGGTAATACGTCACGCCGCGACAGGTAAGACCATAAACGCCGTGCGGATCGGTACGGGTGCGGTTGCGCCAGACCTGCTTGCCCGATTCGGCATCGAGCGCGATCACATCGTTGGCACCTGTGCAGATATAGACCTTGTCGCCGATTTTCAGCGGGTTGGCCTGAAACGAAGATTTGCTGCCCGCAGGTGCCGGGCCAGTGTGGAAGCTCCACACGCGTTCAAGATTGCCGACGTTGGCGGGCGTGATTTGCGCCAGCGGAGAGAAGCGCGAACCGCCGCGATCGTTGCCATAGGCCGTCCATTCGCCTTCCTGAACCGAGGTGGGCGCGGGGCCATAGGCGTCGGCGGTGGCAGATGGTGTGGCGTCGATCCAGAACAACGCAGCGACCGAACCGATGGCGCCAAGGCCAAGCCCGCGCCACAACACGCGCGCGGCGGGGAGGGCTGCGGTGATCCCCACGTGATTGCGATAGGAGCGCGACAGCATCCACAGCCCCAGGCACAGCGGCATGACAAGGCGCGGTGCCAGCGCCCAGCCATCCAGCCCGGATTCCCACAGCGCCCAAACGAGGTTGGCGGCAAGGAATGCCCAGAAAAGGCGGATCGACAGGGCGTTACGACGGAAGCCGAGAACGGCAGTGACCAGCATGACCAAGCCGCTCACCACATACCACGGCGAACCACCAAGCGTGGCGAGCTGTGCGCCAAGTGCAGTCAGCGCCGCACCTGTTGCCAGCATGATGACGAGAAACAGGGTGTTAAGGAGGCGCTGCATCGGTTTTCCGGTCTGGCTTTGAATCAGGACGAAAGGGTGGCCGGGTCAGCCCATCTGGTCTTTCAGCCATTCCGGCACGCCGATCAGATAGCTTTTCTCTTCATAGAGTTTGGCAATCCGCCAGCCATCGGGGGTGCGCACCAGATCGTGGATGTACCACAAGCCGCAGATCATCGTGTCAGTGTCCGCGCCGTTGGTGACGGTCATCGGATTGTAGCAGACGGTCTTGGTTTTTGCGCTCTGCCCGTCTGCAGCAAATTCGTACCGCGTGGTGGAAACAACATGCTGTGCGGCCAGAACCTGCTGGAAGCTGGCTGTCAGGAACGCCTTGGTTTCGGCCAGCGTGCCTTTGAACAGCGCCATTTCGGAATAATCGATAAAGGCATCGGCGGTGAAATAGTCGTCCAGCTTGTAGAAATCGCGCGCATCCACTGCATAGCAATAGCCGACCAGCAGATCCTGAATTTCGAACCTGTCGGACATCTCCTGGACACTCAATGCCATCCCGCTCTCCCTCGATCTGTATTTTTTGCATTTTGAGGGTGGCATGCGCGCGGACGTATAACCGCCTCTCCAAAGGTAGGTTGAAGGGCGCGGTACGCTCGCCAAAGAAAGGGTCGCCTGCCGGGATGTTGTTCCGGCCATGCCCGAACACACCCCCGCTGCGCGCGGATTACCTTAGGAGAATGACATGGGCCTTGCCCCTTTTACCGAAGCCGATTTCGTCCTGTCGCAGGACAAGCGTGACGAAATCACCGAGGGCCTGACCCCACGCCAGAAGTTCATGACCGAACATTGGATGAACCTCCACGAAGTTATCAATCGCGGCGATTGGGACGGCATGGATGAATACTTCAACACCGATACCATGACGTATGACAACCCCAACCGTCCTGATCTGGGCACGTACTTCGTGTGGAAGACATCGCCGCAGGGCCTTTACAAGACTTTCCCGCCCAGCATCTATCGCACGCTGAAGGCCTGGGGTCGCGGCGAAGACGAGATCTGCGTGCTGTGCCATCACCACGGCAAGCACACCGGCGGACCCTACATGGGCGTCCAGCCAACCGGCAACGACCTGAACGTGCTGTGGTTCTCGTGGCTGCGCTTCCGTGGCGACAAGATCGACCACATCTATTCGATCTCGGACGTGCTGACGATGCTCAAGGATCTTGAAGTCATCGAAGTGCCGCAGCCGGTCGATCCTTACAAGTAAGGCTTTTGCTGCAGCGATTGCTGCGCAGCAAGAATGGCGCGTTCCGGGGGGAGCGCGCCCTTTTTGGTGTGCGGCAGGTAGCTTGGGCGGCGTGAAAGCCCCACCCCCAACCCCTCCCGCAAGCGGGAGGAGAGCGAGACTTACGTCGCCGACGGAGGCGTTAGTCGCAGCGGGGCGGGCATGGCGCCCGTTCAATCATTCGCCCAGCAGGATCTTCCACGTATTGAGGTCTTCACCTGCGGCAAAGAACCGCTCGTTCATTGGCAGGCCGTTCTGGCCCCAATAATCCATGTTGGCCACCCAAGCCTGAATCCCATACATGACCCAGCGCGGGATCTGTTCGGTCCAGATCGTTTCAAGGTCGATCACGTCGGTTGCGCCTTCCTTGATCAGGCAATCGCGATAGTGTGCAACCAGATCCTTGTGGTGGTGGCGGCGTTCCTCGACCGTGAGCGACCCAACGGTGAAATACGTCAGATCGCGCCACGGGCGGCCACGGCGGCCAAGCTGCCAATCGAGCCACATCCGTTCACCCGAAGGCATGATGTAGGTGTTGCCCTGGTGGCAATCGCCCAGAATCACGCAATAGGGAGCATCGAACGCGCGTTCGTATTCGGTGAGCTTGTCGTAAGCGCGCATCACCCGCTCGGGATCATCGAGATAATGCTGCGGGGCGATAGCGCGGAAATTGGGGTCTTTCAGGTTTTCCCCGATCCAGTGCCACATGATGCGGACCTGATCGTAGTCGACCGGAACCTGCATGGACGTAGGCAGCCACGGCGCGGCTTCGGGCGTGATCAGGGCGCTGTTCCACAACCCACCGTGAAGTTTGGCAAGATCGGCAAGATTGCTGGCGATCACATCGATGCCGCTGTGCTGCGTGCTGTGGCCGAATTTCCCACCCCGGTCGATCAGGTCTTCCAGTACGACCACGCCGCGCCCCGACCCATCATCGTCCCAATCGGCATAGTAGCATGTTGCCGTCTGACAGGTGAGCTTGTCGGTGAGGAAGTAATAGAACCGTGCTTCGAGGGCGTGGATGTCGACATCGTCGAACATGCCCGACCAGTTGGATTTGATGCACAAGTTGCGCGGCAGGCCTGCAGCAATACCAGCGGCGTTCCAGTCAACCACGACTCGCAGCTTGGTGGTGTGGCTGTCAAACAACTGCACCACTTCCAGCTTTTCCGCGACGACGCCGGGGTACTTGTAGGACATGATCGTGCCAAGCCACTGCGCATCGGGCGTGAAGCGACCGGTCGGGAGCAGTTCGGTGCGGGCAGGGTAGGGGCGGGGGACGGGATTCTGGTCCACTATCCGCCGCTCTTTTACAGATTCTTGCGTCATATATCGGGTTCCTCTCTCAAAGGTCGCAAAAACTCAGGAATGGTGGGGGGCGGGCCGGCATTTCTGATGAACGCCTGAAGCCCTGCCTGTCTGCAGTGACTTCTGAACGCGCCGCTGCAATTGCACCCTGCCAATAGGAAGGTGTGGAGTGCCGCCCGCGCTGGGCAAATCCGTTCATCGGCGAGCAGACCGGTTGATGGATGGAGTGAGCGATGTCGAACAGCAAGGAAACGGCGGTGAAGGAATTTCTCAAGCTGTTTCACACAGCCAAACTTGACCTGCCGAGCATCCGCGCTGCGCTGGCGCCGGACGCCCGCTGGCAGGCCGTCGTGCCGCTGGCGAACGTAGTCTATGGCGCTGATGCCATCTGTGCAGAAGCAGAGCGCCAGTACCGCATCTACAAGGATTGCGACTGTGAACTGCTGAACATCGCCAGTGCGGGGGACACCGTTTTTACCGAACGGGTTGATCGCGTTCGCCTGATCGAAGGCGACAGGGATGTCATCACGAATGTGGCAGGCATCTTCACGGTCAATGATGACGACAAGATCGTGTTCTGGCGGGAGTACTGGGATATGCTGGATATTGCCGGCCAGATCGGCATTTCCGGCGAAGATATGCGCCAGTTGATGGATACGCAGATTGCGGCCTGATCCAGCCGACCTTGCAGGAGAAACCAGCTTGAGCACCAATCAGGACGCCTGGAAGCAGGGCTGTGAAACGGTCGATGCCGTGTATGGCCCGGGCTATTCCGACATGATGCAGCCGTACAAGGAGCATCGCTTCAATCAGGAGATCGTCAACAACCAGTTCGGCAACCTGTGGGCCGACCCGGCGCTGACCATCCGCGAAAAGCGGTTGATGGTGCTGGGGCTTACTACCATGCTGGGGCGGCCAGACCTGATCGAAACGCAGATCACAGGCGGGCTGCTGAACGACGAGTTCACCGACGAGCAGCTCGAATTCATCCCGCATTTCCTGCTGTTCTATGCAGGCGCAGGCAATGCCTCGGCGCTGTTTCGGGGGATTGAAGCGGCAAAAGCCAAGGTTCAGGCGGCCAAATCGGCTGATGGCGGATAATGATGCAGCATTTGGCATTGTCGGAATCCAACGCCAAACTGATCCGGCCGGAAAGCGACTGGTCGCTGCAGAACCGTGAGTTCGTGCATGATTTTGAAATCGTCGCCCGGTTTGCTTCACATGATCTGACGATGGATATTCGGCAGTACGAATGGGTCAGGCCGTCTGCCGGGCATTTGATGCCACAGAAGCACTACCTCGACATTTCGCTGGACGGCAGCTTGCGCCGCAGTCTGCTGCAATCAGAACGCTGGACGGAGCCGCAGTATTCGGGCGGTGTGCTCTACCTGCCGCCCAACGTGCGGTATTGGGGCCAGCCTGCACTGGAAAAGCGCAACCTGCTGTGCCTGTCGTTCGGCGATGCGTTCCTGGCCAATGTCTTCGATGGCGAAAATCCGCTGACTGCGGCCATCCCCCATGCCGACATTCAGAACGTGGCGTTGCGCCGCTATCTGCTGGCGATGGCAAGTGAACTGTCTGCGCCGGGCTTTGCTGCGGGCACCTTGCTGGAATCGCTGGCGGTTGGCGCCACGGTCGAACTGGCGCGCTGGTCTCAGCTGGTGTCCGATCCGGGCGGCGGCTTTGTCCTGCCACATCAGGCCAAACGGATTGAAGAATTTATCCGGGGCAACCTGTCCAGCGCGTTGAGCATTTCGGACATAGGCCGCGCCTGCGGGATGAGCACGCGCAACGTGGCGCGCGTGTTCAAGCAGGCGACCGGCGGCAGCATCGGCGATTTCATCGCACGGTGCCGGATCGATCTGGCCAAGGAACTGCTGGAATCGGACAACTTCCGCATCAAGGAAATAAGCTGGCGGTGTGGTTTCCGCAGCTCTTCAGCGTTTTCGGCGGCGTTCCGCGCTGCGACCGGCATGACCCCGCGCGATTACAAGCTGCGCCCGGGGATGTTGCAGTAGGCAACGCCACCCGAACCCATTTTTGGTATCAGGAACAAGATGATATGAGCAGGCTTGAAGGTAAAGTGGCAATTGTCACCGGCGGCGGTGGCGGCATCGGTTCAGCCGTTGCGCGGCGGCTGGTGTCTGAAGGCGCACGCGTTGCCGTTGCCGATATTTTCGCAGAATCGGCCGAGCGCGTCGCGCATTCTCTGGGCGACGCGGCGATTGCGGTGGCATTTGACGCTGCCAGTGCGGATTCGGTCAAGGCGCTGGTGGAACAGACTGTCAGCCATTTCGGCAAGCTGGACATCCTGCACAACAATGCCGCGATGACCGATCCGGTCAAATCGGCGCAGGACACCACCGCCATCGATATCCCTATGGAAATCTGGCAGGAAATCCTTGACGTCAACCTGACCGGCTATCTGCTGGGGTGCCGTTATGCGATCCCGCACATGATTGCCAACGGCGGCGGGTCGATCGTCAATACCGCGTCCAATTCGGGCACGGCGGGCGATCTGGCGCGCATCGCCTATGGATCGACCAAGGGCGCGATCATTACGCTGACCAAGTATGTTGCCACACAACATGGCACGCAGAATATCCGCTGCAACAGCATTGCGCCGGGCGTGGTGCTGACTGAAGCGCTGGACAAGACGGTGCCCGGCCTGAAGGACATCATCAAGCGCCACATCCTGACACCGGAATTTGGCACGCCGGATGACATTGCCGCGCTGGTGGCGTTTCTGGCGTCGGATGAATCGCGCTACATCACGGGTGAGAACATCTCGATTTCGGGCGGCGGGCTGATCCATCAGCCACACTATGCCGATCTCAAGGCGTTCATGGAGGCCGCTGGCTAGACCAGTTGAACGATGCGCTTGCCCCGGTTCTCTCCCCGGTAAAGTCCGGCCAGAGCATCGGGGCAGGCCTCGATCCCCGAAAGCACATCTTCCTGATAGGTCAGGCGACCTTCGGCGATCCAGCTGCGCAGGGTGGCCACGGTCTCGTCCAGCCGGTCCATGTGATCGAACAGGACGAAGCCTTCCATCCGTGCGCGCTTGACCAGCAGGTGCCGTTCCACGCGCGGCCCTTCGGGCCACGGCTCCCAGCGATCATACGATGCGGTGCCGCAGACAACGACGCGCGCCTTTTGCGCCAGATGGGGCATCACGGCGTCGGAGATGGCGCCTGCGGTGTTGTCGAAATAGATGTCGATGCCTGCAGGGCATAGCGCGGCAAGGCGCGCGCCGACATCCTCTGCGCGGTAATCGATGGCGGCATCATAGCCGAACAGTTCCACGCAATCGCGCACTTTGGCGGGTCCGCCCGTAATCCCGATGGTGCGGCAGCCGTGGATGCGCGCAATCTGGCCAACCGCCGAGCCGACTGCACCTGCGGCGGTCGAGACGACTACCGTCTGGCCGGGTTTGGGTTCGCCAATGGTGGTCAGCGCCAGCAGCGCGGTCATGCCATTCAGGCCGAGGATGCCGAGCGCCATTTTCGCTTCGGCCGGCGATGTGCGCTGGACGATGCGGTCAGCGCCAACGGCGGCGTAGTCCTGCCAGCCGAACCAGCCTGTGACATATTCGCCGACCGCGTAATCGGGGTTGCGTGAGGCGACGATTTTACCCGAGCACAGGCTGCGCATGACATCGCCGATGGCGACGGGCGCGGCATAGTTGCCCACATCGGCGATCCAGCCACGCATGGCGGGGTCGACCGACAGGTAGTGGTTGCGCACCAGTATCTCACCCGGCGCAGGGTCCGGGACCGGTGCATCGACGATTGCAAAGTCGCTTGCTTGCGCGACCCCCGCTGGCCGGTTGACCAGCAGGACACGGGCGTTGATCGCCTGCGTGTTCATCGGGCGTCAGCTGGCAAGGCTGCGCGCCGCGATATAGCCCAGCGTCATCGCCGGGCCGACATTGCAGCCATGCGCAGGAGCGTGGCCGCGCCAGAGCGAGTTGGCGTCCAAACCCGCCGCGTGCAGGCCGGGAATGACTTTGCCCGCGGCATCGAGAACGCGTGCCTGCCCATCGATGCGCAGGCCAACCGTGGTGGAGCCATCTCCGGGGAAAATCTTCACCGCATAGAACGGCGCTGTCTCGATCGGGCCGAGGCAGGCGTTGGGCATGTGGCGCGGATCGCCCAGATCCCGGTCGAGGGCGGAGGCGCCCTTCTGGAATTCAGGGTCCACGCCGGTCTTGCCATATGTGTTCATGGCCGATGCCGTCTTTACGAGAGCTGAGGCATCGACGCCGATCTTTCCGGCGAGTTCGGCCAGTGTTGCACCTTCGACAAGATAGCCCGCCGCCACCAGCTTCTTGATCCCGCCGCCGCCGGGAAGCGACAGGCCCAGGCCGTACTTCTTGACGAAGGAGGCATCGGCGACAAGCCATGCAGGCACCGCGCCTGCCTTGTGCATGTATTCGACAAAAGTGTTCGACGCCTCGTTGCCGAAGCGCTTGCCCGATTTGTCGACCGCGATGCAGCCGGGCTTGGCCATATCGATCAGGTGGGCGTAGATCGCCTTGGTGCCATCGGGCTTGATCATGGTGGAAACGACCGACCACACTCCGTTGGCGACGTTTTCACCATCAATGGTGCCGCCTGCTTCAAGGCCCATGTTCATGCCGTCGCCAGTATTGCACCCTGCCATGATCGAGATGTGCTGATCGGGAAAGGGCATGTACGCGCGGCGCAGCTGTTCGTTGGCCGAAAAGCCGCCTGTGGCCAGAATGACGCCCTTTTTCGCGCTGAGGTTCAGCGCCTTTCCATCGCGTTCCACCCGAATTCCGGTGATACCGTCGGGTCCGCCGATCAGACCGGTTACGCCAGTATTGCGCCACAGCGTGACACCGGCATCATGCGCCGAGCGCAGCAGACGGGCGGCCAGCGCATTGCCCATCGTGATGCGTGATCCCCGCTTGCGCCCCATCATCTTGTCCAGCGCGTACTGGCCGACAATCTTCATCATGTAGAACATCGATTTGGGCGAAGACTTCATCGCGTCAAGGTGCGGCAGATCGGGCAGATCGACCATGAACCCGACTGGCGCATTGAATTCGCTGCGCGGCAGGCGCAACTGATCGGCATAGCCATTCAGCTTCTGCGTGCGGTATTCAAGCGGGCGCAGCAGGCGACCGTCCTTGCTGGCGCCTTCGATTTCGGGGTGCCAATCGGGCGAATGATCGGCGAGCGCAAAGACGACTTCGGTCTGATCTTCCAGAAAGCGCACCATTTCAGGGCCGGCCTGCAGATAAGCGTCGAGTGCCGGGGCGTTCAGCTTTTCGCCAACCAGCGTGCCGATGTATTTGCGCGCGGCACCTGCCGGTTCGGGGATGCCTGCCGCGATCTGGTGGTGGTTGCCCGGAATCCATATGCCTCCGCCCGAAATTGCAGTGGTGCCGCCGAACACGTCTGTCTTTTCCACGACCAGAACCCTCAGGCCCTTGCGCGCAGCGGTGACTGCTGCGGTAAGGCCGGCTGCGCCAGATCCTATGACGATCGCGTCCCACTCGTTGCTCATACATTCCCTCCCGGCAGGCCACTGGCCTTGCAGGCAGGCCGTGGCAGGCCTGCTCAATCGCCCTGCACGCTATCGGCGGATTATCAGCTATGACCTACCGCAAGGAAGGCGGCGGCGATTGCAGGGTGGTGATGATCCGTTTTGAACTGCACAAAAACGGAGAGCGACGATGGGCACGATCACCGGCGACGACCGGATCGCGATAGCCGAACTGTTTGCACGTTACTGCCACAGCGTCGATCATGATGACAGGCAGGGCTGGCTTGACCTGTTCACACCCGGCGGCACGTTCGAAGTGGCCGGTGTGATGCGGCTTGAAGGGCATGAGCAGGTCGGCGCGATGCCGGGTGTGGTGGCAGAGCATGGCGGCGGCAAATGGCGGCACCAGATCACCAATATCGTTGTCGATGCAGGCGGCGATGCCGACACCGCAATGGTGGCCGCCTATGGACTGGTCACGGACTGGGGCAACGAGGGAAAGCCGATGACGTTTTCCGACTATGCGATCACCCTGAACCGAGTGGACGGGGCTTGGCGCATCGCCTCGTTGCTGGCCACGGCACCTTGATATGTCTTGAAGGGCAGGGGGATATGCCTTGAAGGGCAGGGACTGGCAAACCCTGTCTGGCGGTAGGGGGTTTTGCACCAGCCATCCTGCACGGCAGCATGAATTCAATAAGGTAGAGACAATGACGCAGATCGAACCCGGCGCACAGGCACTTTTTGACAAGTTCGGCACCTATATCCTTCCGGGCCGGGTCAGCGATCCGCGCCGGGGGATTGAAGAGGCCATTGAGGCCGAGCGTATCGGCCTTGGTTGCGTGTGGATTTCCGAACGCTTTGCGTTGAAGGAACCGGCGGTGCTGGCAGGCGCGGTATCGCAGGCCACATCGAAGATCCGCATTACCGGCACCTTTTATGCCACGATGCGCCACCCCATCGTCACCGCGAGCACCGCGAACCTGATGCAGGCGATGTCGGGCGACCGTTTCCGCGTGATGTTTGCCCGCGCCGTGCCTGCCTACATGAAGATGATGGGCGCAGCGCCGATCACAATGGACCGGCTGGCCGATACCATCGCGATCATGAAAAGCCTGTGGGCCGGTGAGACGGTGAAATATGACGGGATCATGGGCAACTTTCCCAATTTGAAGCTGACCGACAAGTACGACGGTCCGCTGCCCCCGATCATCTTTACGGCTATCGGGCCGAAGTCGCTCGAATTTGCAGGATCACATTGCGACGGCGTGCTGCTGCACCCGTTCGTATCGCCGCAGGGCGTGCGCAACAGCGTGAAGATTGTGCGGGATTCTGCCGAAAAGGCCGGGCGCGATCCGATGTCCGTGCGCATCTATCACAACATCATCGTTGCCCCCGATCTGCCCAAGGACGAGGAAGACGCGGTTGTGCGTGGCCGCGCGATCACATATTTCGAATTGCCCGGCTTTGGCGACCTGATCGTCGAGATCAATGAATGGGACAAGTCGGTGCTCGACCAGATCCGCGCCCATCCCAAAATCGCCTGCCTGAACGGCAAGCCCGCCGATCAGGCCTATACCCGGCAGGAACTGGTCGATGTGGGCGAACTGCTGCCGCAGCAGTGGATCGATGAAGGCGCGGCCGTGGGCACGGCAGCGCAGTGCGCCGACCAGTTGATGGCCTACCTTGATGCAGGCGCGGACGAAATCCTGCTGCACGGTGCCGGGCCAAAGGACATGGGGCCGCTGACCACCGAACTGAAGCGTGCGCTCGCCGCCAAGGGCTTCTGACCCCACCCTTTCCCCCGGCAGGTTGCGGTGCGGCCTGTCGGGACCAGCTTTGATAGGCACACGGTCCCGACAGCGGACCGGTGCCCGGGATAGGGAATGACGCATGGCGCTGGCCGAAGCATCCGAAGCAATCGCCCCGTTGGACGCAGACGCGCTGATTGCCGATGCACAGGCACAGACGGGCTACACCGATTTCGGACCCGACCTCAGCTTCATGACCGGCTTTCGCGAACTGGTGAAAGCAGTCGAGGCAATGGACCCGCCGCCGCAATTGCGCGCCACGGCCAAAGCCAACATCACCAAGATCCTGTCGATGCGCCTTCGCATGGCCGAAGATGACCGCAACCATCCCGAAATTGCCGCGCAGGACGTGGGATCGCCGCTGATCGTGTGCGGATTGCCGCGCACCGGCACGACAATCACGTATGACCTGCTGTGTCTTGATCCAGCGGCCCGCGCGCCGACCGAATGGGAATGGTATATCCCGTGGCCCGCGCCGGAAAAGGCTACGTTCGATACAGACCCGCGCATCGGGCAGGTGCAGGCGATCTATGAAAACTGGCTGGCGCATGCGCCGCAGCTTGCCGATATTCAGCGGATGGACTGCACGCAGCCGGGCGAATGCAACCACGGCATGATGATGCATTTTGCCAGCACCAACTTCCCCGCCGAACTGGGCGTGCCCGATTTTGCCAAGTGGTTGCTTAGCACGGTGGCCGAGGGGCAATATGCCACGCACAAGCGCCTGCTCCAGCAGTTTCAGTGGAAGGGACCGCAAGGGCGCTGGACGCTGAAATCGCCGCAGCACCTGTTCGATCTGCCGGGATTGGTCGAGGCCTATCCCGACGCGATGCTGGTATGGACGCACCGCGATCCGGTGCTGACGTTCTCGTCGCTGTCGAGCATGATCGCTGCGTTCCTTGCCGCTGTGGGCGCGGACAAGGATATGAAGGCCGTGGGCCGCAGCGTGTTCGAAACGTGGAGCGAAGGGCTGGAGCGCGGCCTCAAGGCGCGCGATGCACGCCCCGACATTGCCGAACGCATCATCGACCTTGGGCATAGCGAAGTGGTGGCCGACCCGATGGGATCGATCCGCCGCATCTATGACCGCTTCGGCCTGCCGTTCACGCCCGAGCACGAAACGCGCATTACGCAGTTTCTGACGGAGAATTCGGCGGCCAAGCGGCTTGGGAAGCACAAGCATAGCGCGCAGCAGTTCGGCATCGATCCGGATGAAGTGCGCGAACGGCTTGCCCCTTACTACGCGCGGTTCGGGCACCTGTTGGCACCGCTTCCCAAGAACGCAGGGTAATTACCGATGAGCGTACTCGACCGTTTCCGGCTTGATGGCCGCACCGCAATCCTGACCGGCGTTGGGCCCGGCGTGGGCGAACACGTGGCCAAGGCTTATGCCGAACTTGGCGCAAACGTGGTGATTTCCGCGCGCAGCCAGGACCGGCTTGATCGTATTGCCAGTGAAATCAACGCACTTGGCGGCGGCAGGGCGCGTGCGGTGGCCGTGGACGCGGCGAACAAGGCAGACCTGCAAAAGCTGGTTGATACGGCGCACGATGCGTTCGGACCGATCCATATTGTATTCAACAACGCCGCCGCCGGCGTGGTCTATGCCGCGCAGGGCGGGCTGTGGGCAAACACCGACGAAGTGTGGCAGACCGCGATGGACGTGAATGTCATGGCGACATGGCGACTGGTGGAAATGACCGAGGCCGATATGAAGGCCCACTGCAAGGGCAGCGTCATTTCGGTGCAGAGTTGCGGCGGATTTACCCCGATCCCGCCTGCCGTTGCCTATGGCGTGAGCAAGGCGGCACTGCTGTTTCTGGTACGCGAACTGGCCAAGACGCAGGCTCCGCATACGCGCATCAATTGCCTCTGTGTGGGATCGATGAGTCCCGATGGGCAGGAGGCGGAAATCCATCGCGGGCTGGCGCTGGCCGAACGCAACGCGATCAAGCGCTTTGGCGCGGCGGACGAGGCAGTGGGCGCAGCGATCCTGCTGGCGAGCGATGCATCGAGCTACACCACCGGCAGCACGATTTTCACCGAAGGTGGCCGCGTGGGGACGATCTCGTGAGCGCGAACCCGCTGTGGACGCAGGATCAGGCAGCGGCCGAGCGGCTTTCGCTGCGGCTGATCGAACGCGCCGATGTGCGCGCCGCGCGTGAAGCGCAGCGCATCGCCATGCGCGCCCACCAGCTGGCCGCGACGGTGGATGGCATCGCCGGGCTGGACCGGGCGCTAGACCAATGGGTGCTGGGCCTTGCCATGCGCGAGGCCAATGGCGATCCCGCCGATCCCAAGGTGGTGTGGAACATCAGCAATGCACCGCGCAACTGGTTCGGCCATGTCTATCAGGGTGCCGCGGTGGCGATTGACAATCCCGACAACTTCAACCGCGAAATCCCGATTGACGGCGACGGCAACTACGAAATCACCATACGGTTTTCGGAAGACCCGCCGCAGTTGAGCATCGTGCTGGAAGTGGAACCGGAACATCACGCAGGGCTTGGCCGCAACCTTGGTGCGTTCACGTTGCAGGACTTGCGCGATCCGGCAGCGCCGACCGCTCCGGTAGTGGTGACAGTGGGGCCGGGCGAGGGTGGCCGCCATCATTTACGGACCGAACCGGGCAAGATGCATCAGGTCTACACCCGCGATAGCCAGCGCGACTGGAACCAGTTGCCCGCAGAAGTGACCGTGCGCCGGATCGATCCGCCCGCCGGGCATCGCCCGCGCACAGAAGCTGAAATTGCCGCCAAGGTCATCGCCGATTTGCCCGCCTGGGTGCATTTCTGGAGCCATTTCAAGGACGATTTTCTGGGGCTTCCAGAACCGCACAAGCTGGTCGGACCCAATGGCCGCGATGGCGGATGGGGCTATCTTGCGGGTGGGCGGTTCCGTCTGGCCGAGGGCAAGGCGCTGCTGGTGACGATCAATCCAGCGGGCAGTTATTACTCCGGCTTTCAGATCGCCGATCCTTGGACGATCTCGCCCGATCCGATGGTGCGTCTGGTCAGCCTCAACAGCACGCAGGTTACCCCCAGCCCTGACGGCACGCAAAGCTATGTGCTGAGCGCGGTTGATCCCGGCATTGCCAACTGGATTGATACCACCAATCTGGCCGAGGGCTGGGTCATGATCCGCTGGCAAGGGGTGCCGCCGACGGCGGACCCGGCGACGTTCATCCGCACGGTGCAGGAGTTCGATCTTGCCGATGTGGACGCGGTGGTACCCGCTGCTGTGCCGCGCATCGATATTGCCTGGCGGCGCGCGCAGCTGATCAAGCGCGCACGCGATCACGGCACCCGCACGCGCGCGCCTGAATGGTTGCCGTGAGAAGGATCTAAACCGATGCAACCTACAGGCTCCGTTCTCGAACTCTGTCAGGTGGTGGCCGATCTGGAACCCGCGCTTGTGCACTGGACCGGGACCATTGGTGCGGGGCCGTTTTTCGTGTTCGATGTGCCGGTGCTGCCCGGTCAGGTCTATCGCGGCGCGCCCACCGAAGTGTCGATGAAAGTGGCGTTCGGGTTTTCGGGCGGGCTGTTGATCGAACTTTTGCAGCAAACCAACGCTGGCGCTTCGGTGTTCCGGGAAATGCTGGAGACAGGGGGTCAAGGCTATCATCACGTGATGCTGCGCGGGCCTTACGATGCCAATTTCGCCCGGCTTTCAGCCAAAGGCCATGCCGTGGCGTTCAGCGGGCAAATGCCATCGGGCGAGCGGTTCTGCCTGTTCGATACGCAAAGCTCCGATGGCGCATTTATCGAACTGATGGAAATATCCCCCGCGATGGAGGAATCGCTTTCGCGCATGCACCGCGCGCATCTGGCGTGGGACGGCGTGACCGACCCGGTGCGCGAGCTGGACCGGCTGGCGGAATTCGCCTGAGCGACCTGTCCGCACCGGACCCTGACGTTCGATAGGGGCCGTGCGCGGCGCAGTGGCTCAATCCACGATCCAAAGGGCTGTAGTGGCTGCGTGAGAGGATCGATGATGAAGGTTGCATGGATTGGGCTGGGCCAGATGGGCCTGCCGACGGCGAAGGCGGTTGCGGCTGGCGGCCATCAGGTTCGCGCATTCGATGTGCAGGCTCCCGCTGCCGAGAACGCGCAGGGCCTCACGCTGGTCGGCTCCCCGCGTGAAGCTGCGCAAGATGCCGATGTGGTGTGCCTTGCCGTGTTTTCCGACGATCAGGTGGCCGATGTTCTGACCGGTCCCGAAGGCGTGATCGATCTGTTGAAGCCCGGCGCGATTGTGGCTGTGTTCACCACCGGCAGCATCGAATCGATCCAGGGTATCGCTGCCAGCGTGCCCGCAGGCATTGCCATTCTCGACACCTGCTTCAGCCGCAAGCAATCGGAAATGGCGTCTGGCAAGCTGACCTTGCTGGTTGGCGGTGATGCCGACGCGATCGAACGCGGGCGACCGGTGTTCGATACATTTGCACGCGCGATCTTCCACGTTGGCGAAAGTGGCGCTGGCCGCGCGATCAAGCTGGTCAACAACATCCTGTTTGCAGGACATCTGCAGCTGGCTTCCGATGCGATGAAACTGGCTGAAAGCTTGGGGCTTGAGCGCGCGTCCACCGCGACCGCATTGATTCAGTGCAGCGGCGCAAGCGATGTGCTGCCCTGGTTCGCAGGCGACGACTGGAGCGCGATGCTTGAGACCACGCGCCGCTACATGGTCAAGGATGTGGCCGCAGCGATCGATGCGGGCCAAACGGCGGGTGCTGATATTCCCGCGCTGTCCGCAGCAACCGCGACGTATCTCACCAAGTAAGCAGGAGAGACTGCCGTGAGCACCACCGCCGAAACTTTTGACGCACAGGCTCTTGCGGATCGCAACCGTGCGCTTGTCGTCCGTCTGATGGGTGCGCTCGACAAGTGCGATCTCGACGCTATCCGGTCGATCATGGCGCCCGATGTGGACTGGTATGTGTCCGGTGTCGGCACGCTCGATCTGGAAACCCTGCTTGCGCAAATGCAGGCTATGCTGGGCGTGGCGAAAGTGGCGCAGACCACGATCCTTGCAACCACAGCCGAAGGCGAGCGGGTAGCGGTGGAATCGCGCGGCAACTTTGAATTTGAAGATGGCCGCACCTATCGCAACCACTACCACCACCTGTTCACCGTGCGCGATGACCGCGTGGTGGGTGTGCGCGAATACCTCGACCTGCACGAGACCGAGCGCGCGTTCGGACCGATGGGTGCCAGCGCTTGAGCAGTGTAGCGCCTGTTGCCACCGCTGCGATGCAAGGCGGCGGGTTCTACAACCGCAATTCGGGCTTGCAGGCGGCCAATCTTGGCTCGGCGCTGCCGTTGCTGGCGGCGGCAGCGGCTGACATCGCGGTGGATGCAGCGACGATTGGCATTGCGGATTATGGCGCGTCGCAGGGGCGCAATTCGATGGTGCCGATGGCCGCTGCGATTGATGCTTTGCGGCCACGGATCGGGCCTGATCGCCCGATCGTGGTCAGTCATATCGATCTGCCGTCCAACGATTTTGCATCGCTGTTCACGCTGCTTGACGAAGACCAGTCCAGCTATCTTGCCGGGCGGGCCGAAGTCTATCCCGTGGCCATTGGCCGGTCGCATTACGGGCAGGTGCTGCCGCGCGGCAGTGTAGATCTGGGGTGGAGTTCCAATGCGCTGCATTGGATGAGCCGCAATCCTTGCGCGGTGCCTGATCATGGCTGGGGCGTGTTCAGCGCCGATGCCGCCGTCCGCGATGCCGTCGACGCTCAGCTTGACACGGACTGGGCGAACTTTCTGATTGCGCGGTCGCACGAAATGCGGCGCGGTGGACGGCTGATCTGCCAGTTCATGGGGCGCGGCGAGGAAAGCCACGGCTTTGAATGGATGGCCGGCGCGTTCTGGCAAAGCTGGGTCGATGTGGCCAATGCCGGCCTTGTAACCCACGCCGAACTCGCGCGGATCAGCGCGCCATCGGCGGGGCGTTCTGTCAAGCAGATCGAAGCTCCGTTCCGCGACGGCAGGGTTTCCGGGCTGAAGCTGGTTGACGTGGCTGTAGTGCCGACGCCCGACCCCTATTGGGAGGCATACCTGCAGAACGGCGACGCGGCGCAACTGGGGCAGATGTGGGCGAACATGATGCGCGCGGCAAATGGCCCGAGCTTTGCTGCCGCGCTGGATGCCGGGCGGGACCACAGCTTGGTGCTGGACGCGGTGACCGCATGCCTGGCGGCGCGCATTGCTGCCGATCCGCAGCAGAACCGGTCTTATAACGTCATCGTATCCATTGCAGCAACAAAGTGAAGTTCGCTTCACACCATATTGAAATCGCGCAGAAAAGCTTCTGCACCTTTGGCGCAAATTGGGAGAATTCGAGATGGCATTTGCGTTTCCGGAGGCGGTAATCCCCGATCACGTTCCTGCCGATCTTGTGCGTCCGTTTCCGTTCGTGTTCGGCATGACCACGGACCAGGACCCGTTCAACGTGCTGGCGGCATCGGTGCATGAAGGGCCTGAACTGATCTATGCGCCCCATGCCTATCCCGGCGGCTCGCCTGCGTGGATTCCGCGCCGCATGGAGGACATGCGCGCGATCTATCTGGATACCGACCACTTCACCACGCACGATTTTTCGCCGTTTTCAAAGCTTACGGGCGGCACGTGGATCAATTCGCCGGTCGAGCTTGATCCCCCGGCGCACGGTCCGTTCCGCCAGATGGTCAACCCCGCGTTCACGCCCAAGGCGATGGCCGCGCTGGAAGGCAAGATCCGCGAATATGCGGTGGGCTATATCGACGGTTTCGCTGCGCGCGGATCGTGTGAATTCATGGGCGACTTCGCGTTTGAATTCCCGATCAAGGTGTTCATGGAACTTATGGGCCTGCCGCACGATCGCGTGGCCGAATTCATGGAGTGGGAAATGAACCTGCTCCACAACCACGATCTGTCCAAGATCGCGGATGCCACGCGCAAGGTGGTGGACTATCTCAGCGCGGAGATTGAAGACCGCCGTGCCAATCCCCGCAATGACCTGATCAGCTTTGGCGTGGCTGGGCAGATCGAGGGCCGCCCGCTGACGCAGGACGAACTGGTCGGGTTCATGTTCAACCTGTTCATCGGGGGGCTGGATACGGTTTCGACGAACATGGGCCTGCAATTCTGGCATCTGGCGACGCACCCTGAAGATCAGGCGGCGCTTCGCGCCAACCCTGCGGAAATCCCTCACGCCATCGATGAATTGATGCGTGCCTATGGTGCGGTCACCACGTTCCGCACCTGCAAGAAGGAAACCACGATCCGCGGCGTGACGATCAAGCCCGGCGACAAGGTGGCAATGTCCACCACGCTGGCGGGCCGCGATCCTGCCGAGTTCGACAATCCCGGCACGGTCGATTTCAGCCGACGCCCGCGCCACGTCGGCTTCGGTTTCGGAATTCATACATGTGTCGGCATGCACCTTGCGCGGCGCGAACTGCGGATCGCGATGGAGGAGTTCCTTGCGCGGGTTCCGGCTTTCACGCTTGAGCCGGGCCATACTGTCACCTGCCACATGGGCATGATCCAACCGGTGGCTTTGCCGCTGGTGTGGACGCCTGCCGGCTGAGGCGTTGGAGAAGGGTGCACCCTGTCCTGAAGGGCGTCCTGAAGGGATTCCTCGCCCTGCCATACGATAGGTTGCACCCTACCTGCCGGGCGTACAGCGAAGACCAAGCAGGAGTAGAAGCAGGGCTATGGATTTTTCCCTTTCCGAAGAGCAGCAGGCGTTCAAAGACATCGTGCATCGTTGGGTCGAGGCTGAGTGCCCGAAAGACTGGATGCGCAAGCTTGAGGCAGACGAGGAAAACTATCCTTATGCCTTGTGGGACAAGCTGAAGGAGCAGGGCTTTTTCGGCATCGGCATTCCCGAGGAATGGGGCGGCCTTGGTGGCGATGTGGTCATGCAGATGATCTTCGCGCGCGAATTTGCCCGCACCGCTGGCGGCTTGCTGTGGACCTGGGGGCTGACCTCGTTTGGCGGCGCAAAGACGATCAGCGCGGTCGGCACCGATGAACAGAAGCAGCGCTGGTTGCCCAAGATGGCGGCAGGCGATTTGCGTGTTTCGCTGTCCATGACCGAACCTGACGGCGGCACCGACGTCTTGGGCGCGATGAAGACGCGCGCTGAAAAGGTCGACGGCGGGTGGAAGCTGAACGGCGCAAAGATGTGGACCACTGCCGCCAAAGCAGCAGATCGTCTGCTGGTGCTGGCGCGGACCGACGCCAACGTGGAAAAGAAGCACCACGGCCTGACCATGTTCTTCGTCGATGCCAAGACGCCCGGCATCACCTCTTCGCTGCTGCCCAAACTTGGCATGCGCGCAATGGGATCGTGCGAAGTCCATTACGAAGACGTGTTCGTGCCCGATGAGGATGTGCTCGGCACGCCGGGGCAGGCCTGGTATGCGATGCTGCCCACGCTAAACAACGAACGCATCATGGTTGGCGCGCAGTGTCTTGGCGCGATTGACGGCGTGCTGGAAGATGCGCTGGTCTACATGAAGCAGCGCACGGCATTTGGCGGGATCATCGGACGCTTCCAGATCCTGCAGCACTACATCGCCGACATTGCCACATGGCAGAAGACCACAGAACTGCTGCTGTATTATGTTGCGCAGCTTCAGTCAGAGGGCAAGCCCTGCGGCATCGAGGCCAACATGCTCAAGATGGTCGCCACCGAAAACGCGGTGAAAGCGGCTGACCTTGGCATCCAGATCCTTGGCGGCATGGGCTATTCGGCAGAAACCGACATGCAGCGCTACTGGCGCGATCACCGCATCCTGCGCATGACGCCGATCTCCAATGAGATGGTGCGCAACTCCATCGCCGAAAGCTTCGGCCTGCCGAGGTCGTACTGATGAGTGACGAAGCCGAATTTCCACCCGCGCCGCAAGTCGCCGGAACGTCGCTCGACGGGACCAGGATCTTCACCGTTTCGGCCGAGGAAAACGCGCGCCTGTGCCGCTCGGTCGGCGTTGCGCCCGCTGCCGATGGCACAGCCCATCCGGTGTGGTATTATGTCGCCACGCAGGTGGCGATGGGCAAAACCGTGGCGGGCGTGTGCGAAACCTGCGAATTCGACGTCGAGGACGGCCCGATGATGGGATCATCCGGCGTGCGCTTTTCCGGGCCGATCATGGTCGGTCAGCCCTACAAGGTTGGCGGCGAAATCCTCAGCCTTGTGCGCAAGAAAAGCCGCAAGCTTGGCGTGATGGACGTGCTGACCTATCGTTTGCGCCTGCATCCGGCTGACGGCGGCGATGCCATTCTGGAAACCGACAACGTCTGGGTTTTGCCGCGAAAGGAACTGGCATGAGCTACGCCGTTGGCGATGTGATCGCGCCGTTCACGATCAACGCCGTGAGTGAGGATGCGATGAAGGATTGGGCCGTGTTCCTGGCCGATCCCAACCCGATTCACCTCGATGTAGAAGTGGTGAAAGCCAAAGGGCTGGGCGACCGGGTGATCAATCAGGGCCCAATCAACGTGGCCTATATGATGAACATGCTGATGGCAGCGTTCCCGGACGGCACGATCGAGGCGATGGATTCCCGCTTTCTCGATAACGTTTATGGCGGTGACAAGGCCGTTGCCAGCGGCAAGATCACGGCGGTTGATGGCAACCGCGTGGAATGTGAATTCAGCCTGGATATCGAAGGTCGCGGCACCGTGAATGCCGGGACTGCGACGATCAGACTCAACGCTTAACAGGAGAGAAGACAATGCCCAGCGGACCTTTTGCCCATGTTTGCATGGTCGTGCGCGATCTGGACAAGGCCATCGTGGACTGGACCAAGATCCTGCGCGTGCTTGACCCGGCGCAGCTTGACCAGCGCATCGTCAAGTATGACGAATTTTCGAGCGGTGACGATGCCGGCATGAAGTGGGCGACGTTCGTCAACGATCACGGCACTGAAATCCAGTTCATCCAGCCTGCACCCGGCACGCCGATGGGCCGCCGCCTCGACAAGGTGGGCGAGCATGTCCACCACTTGTGCTTTGCCACCGATGACGTTCCCGGCGCGATGGAAAAGCTGCGCGCCGAAGGGCTTGATCTGCCCGGTGAAGGTGTGACCTACAACGACCCCGACATGACCTGGCAGAAGTGGAGCTGGGTCGGCGCGAAGAGCACGCATGGCTGCCTGATCGAAGTTGCCAGCCCCTACGAAAGCCGCAACGACGGCAAGTGGCACCATGCCCCGCAGAAGTTCGCATACAACGGTGCGGGTGAACATCCGATCTTCAACGAGATCGCCCCGCCGCTTGCCACCGCTGCCGAATAAGCACGCGACACTTGCGATGAACGCACCGGCGCAGGCCGCAGTCGAACTTCCCGGCGACGGCCTGACGCTGCGGGCGGACGCATATGGTCCGCCCGATGGACCGCCGGTGCTGTTCTTTCATGGCGGCGGGCAAAGCCGCCGGGCATGGAGCGACGCTGCGCGCAACATCGCTGCGGCGGGCTACCGTGCCTATTCTGTTGATCTTCGCGGGCACGGCGCAAGCGATTGGGCAGCAGACGGCGATTACCTGCTTGATGCGTTCGGGCGTGATGTCGAGGCGCTGCTCGATTCCTTTGACCGGCCGGTCGCGCTGGTCGGCGCATCGCGCGGCGGCCAATCAGCGCTGGTTGGGGCATCACGCCGCCCGGGCAAGGCCGCGCTGGTGATGCTTGCCGATGTCGCTCCGCTGCTGCGTGATGCCGGCGTAGATGACTTTCGCGATTTCTTCGCCGCAAGCAGCGCAGGTTTTGCCACGATAGACGAAGCGGCCGATGTCCTTGCAGCCCACCTTGGATTGCCCCGCAGAAGTGACGTTTCGGGCCTTGCAAAGACCATGCGGCACGGTGATGATGGGCGCCTGTACTGGCAATGGGATCCGCTGACCGTGTCGCCCGAATTCCTCAATCCACCATCCGAAGGCCTCGCTTTGGAGCGGGCTGCCGCCCGGATCACGGACCCGGTGGTGCTGGTGCGTGCCGAACATTCGACAATCGTGACCGACGAGGGCGAGGCATTGTTCCGCAAATTGACACCGCAGTTGGACGTAGTCCTTGCCAAAGGGGTGGGCCATATGGTGACGGGGGACCGCAACGATGCGTTTGCGGAAACCCTGCTCGATTGCCTCGCGCATTGCAGTCCTGTGGCATGAGCGGCCCGGCGTCATCGCGCACCGCGCTGGTGGTTGGCGGTTCGGGCGGACTTGGCGCTGCCATCTGCCGCGCTCTGGCGCCCGAATGGGGCCGCGTCGCGGTTGGCTATCGCTCCGGGCTGGACGCGGCACAAAGCCTCGCGGCCGAGTTGGGTGGCCAAAGCATCGCAGTTCACTGTGATCTGAGCGATGCGGCCAGCGTCACTTCGGCCATTGAAGCTGCGAATGCGGTGGATCTGCCTCTGGGCTCGGTTGTGTTTGCAGGCGGCGTGGCGATTGAGCAGCCGTTCGTCAGCAAGATTGCCGAGGCACAGTGGCGGCAGGTGATCGACGTCGAACTGATCGGCTTCACCCGCGTTGTTTCCGCAGCAATCCCTGTGCTGCGCGCCAATGGCGGAGGTTCGTTCACGGCGATCTCGTCGGTAGCCAATTACAGCTATCCACCGGGCGATGCACTGTCATCAGTGCCGAAGGCGGCGATTGAATCGCTGTGCCGCGCGGTGGCCAAGGAAGAGGGCCGGTCCGGGATCCGCGCAAATGCGGTGGCACCGGGCATCATCGATGCAGGGCTGGGCGCGCAGTTTCTGGCCGACCTCTATTCGCCGGAGGTATGGAATGTGCAGCGCCAGCGGATTGCGCTGCGCCGCTTCGGATCGGCAGACGAAATTGCCGATGCTGCCGCGTTTCTGGCTTCAGACCGGGCGCGGTATATCACCGGGCAGACGCTGATCGTGGACGGCGGCTTCAGCCTGTAGGTTCAGGCCGCGATATCAGCCACCGGTCCGCGATCATAACGCGCTTCGAATTCGGCCAGGTAGGCACGATAGCCCCTTGGTTCGCGGCGGTTGAGCGGATTGTAGAATGGCGAACAAATCTTCAGGAAATTGCTGATGAAGTGACGCCCCATGATTTTACGGGCGATTTTGTCGCGTGCGAGCGATTGCTGCACTTCTGCTGGCGTCACCTCAAGGTTTGTGCGCCAGACAACGATTTGGTGGACATGATGAGAACATTAACGTCATGCGGCCGCGCGGAGATACTGATATAGGGTTTCGCGGCTGATCCCCAGGTCGCGGGCGATG